>Ga0209653_1001322_pt1 | contig 20180 bp, 22 predicted proteins | sample SaaInl6LU_22_DNA_FD_184644 | JGI IMG/M metagenome (GOLD analysis project Ga0209653, IMG submission 184644) | Marine microbial communities from expanding oxygen minimum zones in the Saanich Inlet - ESP_116LU_22_DNA (SPAdes) (version 2) | ecosystem: Environmental > Aquatic > Marine > Intertidal...
TAGTTGTTGATCCGAGATCTTGTGTATTATCAGAACCAGGAAGAACAGCACCACCTTCTTCTAACCTTAGTTTCTCACCTTGAGCTAAGAATCTCATACTCTCATCACCAGGAGTATGATAATAAATCACTTGTCCCGCATAAGAACTCGTGCCGTTTACAAAGAACAATCCACCTTGGTTAGAACAATCAATTGTGATACCTTCATTTGTTCCTCCCCTTGAAACTACAAGTCCATTTAGTAAATTATTGTAAGATGCTGGATTTGCTCCACCAACTCCAAGAGATCCACCAATTGATCCAGCACCACTTACACTTAGAGCACTTAAAGTTCCAACAGAAGTCAAAGATGATGTTGTTACCCCAGCACCAAGTGCAATAACTCCAGTTGACGGACCAATCTGATTAGATGTTAAGAAGTTGACATTATTAATTCTATACTGTTTTCCACTAGCAAGATCAAAGTTTTCCGAAGATGTCCAAGCAGTATATTGGTTGACCCAAGACAATGTTTTATCACCGGCAGAACTCTTGATTGTAATTCCACCACCGTCTGCTGATAAATCAGAAGGTCCAATAGCAGCAAACGAACATAAACCATCAGCTGCTGCGTTGTTGTTGAGAACAACACTGTTTCCAGTAATAGAAACAATTCTAGTTCCAGATGGGAAGTTAAATCCAACTGTTGTGGGTTGAACTTCCATTCCAGGAATTAGTCCAGTAGTTGGTGTAACTCCATTAATAGTAGCATTTCCAGAAATACAAGTTGCTTGGAACTGAGTACTAACAACTGCTGCTAGTTCAAGGTTCTTATCAGAAATTTGTACAATATTTGACTTGGTAATAGTTTGAGTACCATTAACAATCAAATTACCCTCAACGGTTGTATCACCAACAACACGAACATCATTATCAAATGTTACATCAAAATTAGAATCACCTTTAATCCAAGCATTAGTTCCAGATCCAATAACTAATTGCCTATTACCAGATGGATTTGGTGGTCTAAATGTAACGTCAGTTGTATTTTCATTATCTGCTGGACCAATAAGAACATTGCCACTGCCAGTAGCACTATGTCCAGCATAATGTCCGATACAAACATTAGAATTACCAGCAGAAGCAGTTTCTAAAGTACTTCTACCAATAGCAATATTATTATCCCCTTCAGTAAGAACACGCAGTGATAATGGTCCAATGGCAACGTTAGTATTACCAACACCACAAGCTCTAAGTGCTTCAAAACCAAAAGCGGTGTTACCTGCGCCAGAATTATTTGTAAATAATGCTTGATAACCGAAAGCAGTATTTTGTGAACCAGAACTGTTATTTTGTAGGGCACCAACACCAACTCTGGTGTTTGAACCTACACCACCACCCCCTCTACCAACTGACATAGGATCAGTAAGAGTTCCTCTGATTAAAATGTCTGCATTAGCAGAATTAACTGTTCCATTGAGTACTATATTATCAGAAATTCCAGTACCAACAGTTAAAGATTTAACAACCTCTAGACTATTATTAATTGTCGTAGTACCAGACGAAGATCCAATACTCATTGCTTGAGTAGCACCACCAAAATCTATAGATGTTGCAGTAGCATTTAATAGAGAAAAGGTCGTAGATGAAGTGGTAATGCTTGTTAATAAATTAGGACTTGTTTGGAAAACAAGTCTATCAAGACCAGTAGTATCAGTGATTAAACCACGCATCTGTGTAGACGTAGTGGAAGAAAATGTTGCGAGAGTATCAGATGTATACGCAACATTACCACCCACTCTGAAGTTGACAGAAGTAGAAACGTCTGGTTGGTTTGTTGTAAGGTTTAAACTTCTGCTGACTTCAACAGTTTTAGAAGAAGCAATCTCCAGAACCGCAGATGCTGTAGTAGTAATCTCAAGACCATTAATACTTGTAGCAGTTGCAGCACCAATTGAAGGAGCAGTTAATGTTGGAGCGGTAAGAGTTTTATTTGTAAGAACTTGCGTTTCATTTTCTGTTACAAAACGATTATCAACCGATCCATCCCAAGATCTCCAATATCCACCAGCATTATACCATTGTAATTGATTGTAAGATGTGACAGCACCAGTAGAATTTGTTGTTAGATTAAGTTGTATACCACCATTAGATCCGGTAAGATTATTGCCTTTTCGCAGTTCAATACTATTATCTTCAACTTGAAGAACAGATGTATTAAGAATGGTTTGTGTACCAGAGACAACTAAGTCTCCACCAATAGTAATTGTAGTTCCATCATCTGTAATTAAACTATCAGCAATCTGAGAATTACCAGAGTCCCATTTTAAAATAGTGTTACCACTAAAATTACTAGCGTTCTTTATTTTAAAGGAACCACTATCAAGAATAAGACCGCCGCTAGCACCAAGAGAAGCACCAGTATCATCATTTGCAGAAGTAACAGTAATTGTTGTTACACCGTTTGAAGTACTCTGACTTAAACTTGTAGCGCCACCACCCGCAAATCTAAAATCACCCGAACTAAGTGTGTTTGAATCAGCAGCAATTTGAGTAACAGTATTTGTATCTGTACTAGCAACAGTAATCACACCTCCCGACTGAGATACCGTAGCATTTGTTCCACCAGTAATAGTAATATCACCAGAAGTTAAAGTGCCGGTTGAACCACCTTTCAATCTAGTTACAGTATCAGTAGAACTAATTGTAATAGTTGGGTTGCTGCTACCATCAACACCCTGAACTACATTTGTAGCTCCACCAGAAAGAAAAGTAAAATCTCCGGGGTTATAAGATTGTCCAGTAGTTGCTCTTAGTCTTGTAACTGTATCAGTATCTTGACCAGTAATAGTAATATTATTACCAGATTGTGATATTGTAGTGAAATTTCCAGCAGAAAGAACCACAGCACCAGTAACAGGACTTCCACCAGTACCAGATTCTAAAGTGGTAATAGTATTATTATCAACTACTGTACCAGATATAGTTATTTCATCACCAGATCTATCAATCAGTAAACTAAGAGCATTAGACCCAGAAGGAATAGTTGAAGGAGCTCCTACTCCAATAATAATATCATCATTAATTCCTGCTCCAGAATTTCCACCAGATGTCAATCTTAAAATTTTCTCATTAGCAGATAATCCATCTACAGCAGCGATAGCATAAGTAGTGTTATTATCAGGGGTTATTACAGTTCCACCCAGAGAAATAGTAGATCCGTTAATTGTAATTCCAGAGTTTACAAGAGAACTATTTGGAAGGTTTGTTACAGTATTAAGAGATCCAGAAAGTGAACAAGTTTCTAACGTTTTGTTAGTTAATGTTTGTGTTTGTGTTAAGTAAACATCACCAGGAGAATTCCAGAATACGGTAGTTCCATCGCTACTTAAATACTTACCAGCACCAGTATCGCCACTAACAACAATCCCGTTGCCAGTTAATTCTAAATTGTCCCCGGATACAATTTCTTCAATCTTCTTTGAAATTGCATTAACAATTAACGGAAAGCGGTCAGCCATTTAACTACCAATGAATACTAGTGCTCTTGTTTATTTATGCCTTACGATATAACGATCTGTCCTACCATGCCACCATGAAACTGACAGATATAATAGTAGGTTCCAGGTGTTACTCCAGTGGTATCCCATGTGACAGCACCATTAACAGTCCCTTGTCCGGTAATAGTTCCAGTGCTAACTTGATTGCCTGTTCCAGTAGTAGCAGATGTCTTTACATAGAATGGATGACCAGAAGCACTCACATTGAATACTAATGTATCACCGGCATTACAATTTATAGTTGGATCGTTATCACTATTATGAGAAGTAATGCTATCACTGCCAGTAAATGTGTAGTGTGATGCTCCACTATTACCTACAGTAAACGTATATGTCGCATATCCAGATGATACTGGTGCTGGTGCTACCCGATTAAATATTGAAAATCTGGGATAGGTAAGTCCAGTAGATCTATCACCTTTTACTTCACCCATATATCCAGACACACGTCTTGGATTTTCAATATGGAGATACCTATTAGGACTTCCCCGGCGACATGTATTATCATTCAATCCTCCACCATTAAGATCGAAAGTCATATCACCATCAATACTATATTGACTTAAGTATCCCCTCACATCAGCATTAGATACTCTTTCTTTACCTGTAGCAAGACAAGCAATGACACCACATACTTGAGGTGATGCCATACTAGTTCCCTGAATAGGATAAAAGAAATTTCCAGATCCTTGTGTATATTTTGAATCATTTAATCCAGTATTACCATAAGCAGAAAGAATATTATCACCAGGAGCAAAAATATCAACACCAGGACCATATTGTGTATAAGTTGATCTTCTAAAATCTGCTTGCTTACTTAAAGCACCTACACTGATAGCACCAGTATCATGTGTAATAGGCCATGCTCCTCTATTATAATATATTGTTCCTGTGCCGGTAATAGTTACAGTATTATCCCAGTCTTCACTTACAAATGGATATATTGTTGACATCAATAAATTATCATTACCCGCAGCACCAATAACAACTACACCATCATCAATAGCATCTTGAACATCAGCAGCAACAGCAGAAGAATATGAAGGATATGTATCAACTCCAAATACTAACCCAAAATCTGCTTCAAGACCTGCTTGTGTCCAACCGGATGGTCCAGGTACTCCAGCATCATATGGAACTCCCTGATAATTAACTGCAGTTACATCAGCAAATTGTAAGTTATCATTTGGCATAGATCTAATACCACCATAACTATGATTAGTAATAGTAGGATTTTTCTTTCCAGTCTCAGGATTAATTGGTTTGTTTAAATGGAATGCTCTAAGGTAATCAAATATAAGTAAAGCACCTACCTGCTGACCCGATAACCATGGATCCGTAACTGCCATATTATAAATGTTTGCTTCTCGCGCCCATCCATAATGCTGACCACATGCTGTTCCTGTTACATGATTGCCATGGAACTGAGATGTAGCAGAGTTAGTACCATATGTAATAGTTCCTGTAGGCAATGACTGTCCGTCATCATCTATAGATCCAACAGCAGTATTTAATTCAGTGAACCATTGATACTGAACAAACCTTGTTTGATTAGATGATGGACTATACCACTCTTCACTATCATAAGATACAGGATCATCTACAATAACTACATCAACATGTCTACCACTATTGAATATTTCTACATTACCATTTACTTTTTCATAAGAATATCCAGAAGAAATAGGACCAAATTGCCCCTTACCTCTCTGTGCTTGATCTCCAGCACAATGAATATGTCCCCACTGTAAATCAGTAGGACTTACATTTGCTGGACCTACAGTATCCGCTTTCCAAAAATCTCCAATAATATTATAAGGTTCGTTGTTAACAACTTGTCGTTTAATTTGGAAACTATCTACTGCTTCGACTCCCCATACTCTAGGATCTTGACGTAATATTTCTGCCTGTTCTTCTGTCATAATATAGTGTGTGTTCCTACTCATAGGACGCTTCAACACTAAAGGAAACCCAGTAAGTTGCATCTCATTATAAAAGTGCTCCAGATCATTTTTATCATGGAGAGTTACAACATATTGTTTATCCATATCAAGCCTCTAATGGAACTAAAGTTAATGTAATTTGTAAATTTACTTGACTGCCACTCTTATTAACAATTTTAGCATACGTAGTGTTAGATCCACCACTATTGAAACAAACTGTTCCTGGAGTAATCAACTGTGTTGTAGCAGATGTAGTTACAATTTCTGCTAACACACCAGAACCAGGAACTGGATCAGTAGTTTCTGATCTAGTACTATCATTTGTTCTGCTAGTTGTATCAGAATACAATGTCGCCCAAACAGCATGGGATGTTTCTATCTTCAATAGAGCATATGTTTTTGGTGTTGTAATTGAAATGTCTGTAGCAACATTATCTGGAATTCCAGTAGCAGTATAAGAAATAGTTTTCCTAACACTAGGAGCATCAGCATTTACCCAATTGCTACCATTATAACTAAGAACTTGTCCTGTAGTAAGAGTTGTCTCTACAACATTACCAACATCAGATAGTGATGCTAACGATCCAGCAGATCCATCAACACTAATATTATAAGATCCAGATAGTCTAGCAGAAGGTAATGTGCCAGCAATTTGATTGGTAGAGTTTAGATAGTAAGATCCCTCTTGTCCGTCTAAGAAATCAGCATCGAGTCCACCACCAATTCCAGCAGCAGTATTTTCCCACTTAAGATTTGATTGGTTCCATGCTAACACATCTCCATCAGAAGGAGTGCCATGGTTGACATCGGTATGTGTATTAAGAACACCAGTGGATGTCAGATAAGACGAAAGATCTGGAGGAGTAAAAGTAAATACGCCATCATTAAAGTTGTATGCTAATGAACCACCACCTGAAGCAGAAGCATTAGTAGCACTAAAGACAGTTCTATCAGTAGCAGTGGCACCTGATCCTGCAGCAGTCCAACTCTCACCATTCCACGAGTAAGTAATACCTGCTACAACATAGGTAAATGTTCCATCAGTTGCTTGCCCTGCTGTTGAGGGAAAATTAATTGCCATTTCTTAAGATGCTCCTTCCGTAGTATTTAGATTGCGTAGACAGCAACAGCAACTGATGCCTGTGTAGCATTAGCAGATGATGTCAAGTTATAAATTAACATATCAAAATATTGTGGGTGAGTTTTACGAATAGAGTGTCCGTAAACATGCCCCACTGTGCCAGGATCATATACCGTAGCTTGGATTGTATAATCATTGATACCAGAGAATGCTGTTGGGAAACTGACTCTAACATAATCACTTTGGAATCCACCACCACCTTCAGCAGTTCTAACAGATACTGTCACACCGTTATTACCTTCCCAACTAACTTGGGTTCCAGAATTATAAAGAGTGACTTCACCAACATATACAGGCACATTCGCATTTGTTAGTGGTGGTGAAGCATCAACCCACTGTGTACTATCAGTATCATTGTAGTAAATCTTTAAGCGTCCCTTATCACTTTCCCACCAAAGATCACCAGCACTAGCAGATCCAGGAGCAGTGTCTGAGATGGTTACATTAGCACCACCGCCTCCACCAGTAGGAGCAGCAGGACCCCAGTTAGCACCATCCCATGTCAAAACATCACTGGTACTTGGTGCTGTAGTAGCAACATCAGCAAGTTCACTTAAGTTAGAACCAGTATCTACTAGTTGTGTCCAGGCACCAGCATGTGCGAAGTATCCGTGATTTTCAGCATGAACATGAGCAAACATACCATGATAGGTAGTTGCGTTTGGAAGATCTACAAGCGTGGCAAAGTTGTTGGAGAAGTATACTTTACCAGTAGTAGTAATATCTTGTGTAGTTGTTGCTCCGAGTGTTAGGACAGCATCTAATGTTTGTGTTTCTGCTGTTAAATATCCAGCAACACCATGATCACCCCATCCATATGCTGTATCCCATTCAGCAATCTTAGCAGTAGTAACTCCACCAGCATCACCAAGAGATGTTAGATAACCAGCAGTAGAATGATCGCCCCAGTTATATGCTGCCGTCCAGTTATTGATATTTGTCTGTAGAATACCAGATGATACGTGAGCAGAGAATACAGGATCAGTTTCTGTTGTTAGATAAGAAGTAAGATCAGGTGGTGTATATGTAAAGGCTCCGTTAGTATTATTATAAGATAGTGATGCTGTTCCTACAGCATTTTCAACAACAGAAAGATCATTAAACTGAATACCACTAGCACCACCAACCAAATCATTAGCAGGTTTCCAAGATGATGATGACGCTTCCCATTTAAGAACTTGCTGATCTTGTAGTCCACCAGCAATATTAACGTTATCTAGATCTTCAATATCAACACCACTTACTGTGCCAGAAACACTAAGATTACCGGAAATATCAACACCAGTTGCTGTTGTTTGAAGTCTTAGTGTTTCAGTAGATCCATCTGGATCATGGTAGATACTTACAGAACCACCTTCAGTAGTTCCAGGTTTAATATTGATACTAGTGACACTTTTAATATCAAAGTTTCCTGAAGTATTAAAGTGTTGTAATGTTGAGGAATTACCGACATCATCATGTTGTAATTGGACATCACCATTTCCAGTGCCACCACCAACGCCAAGAACATCAGCTCTAACACCAGCATCAGCAACAATTTGAACAGAAGTAGTAGCACCTCTTGACAATACTGTCTGTAAAGTATCTGCTTCAGCAGTGAGATATCCAGCAACTCCATGATCACCCCAACCATATGCCACATCCCAGTTAGCAGCATTTGCTACAGCAGCATATCCTGCTTGAGCATGATCACCCCAACCGTATGCTGTATCCCAATTTGCTACATTGGTATTAGCAGCATAACCAGAAAGATCTGGTGGGGTGAATGTAAATTCTCCATTCGCCTGGTTGTACGTCAGTGTTGAAGAACCAGCAGCAGTCAATACAATGCTAGGTTGTGCTGGAATAACTGGTTTATTTAAAATCGCAGCAACGCTACCACCACTAGCATTCCAATCAGCATTTACTTGTGCTGCAGGAATCGTAGGTTTATTTGTAAGAGTAAGATAACTACCATTAAAAGGTGTCGCCCACTCAATAGAAGTAGGAGTTGCTGTAAGGACCTGACCCGAAATACCAGCAACACCTGCTGCTTGTAGTGGTTTACCAGCAGGAATATTTACACCCTCCTTTACCTCAACAGGAGAGTTATCTCCGTAGTTGGCAATTTGGTTTGCAAGAATTTTTGACATACTTCCAGTCCTGAAGACACTATTTCTAAGCTAGAAGTATTTATTAAAGCGGGAGATCGGACTTGAACCGACGACATTCAGTTTGGAAAACTGACGCTCTACCACTGAGCTACACCCGCATGTAGGGAGGTGGTCAAACCTCCCGGAGCACATGCACGCCACTTGTTTTATTATTTTAACTGCTAAACAAGAAAACAGCTCACACGGAAGGGATTTTGGCACCACCACTTACTCTTTAACTGGAAGTAAGAAACCAGGCGGCGAAAGACTTCACCCGCACCAGGGCTAGTTTTAAGTCATACCGAGACTAACTGAAGGTGATAGTATCATCATCATTTCTATTGATAACGATGTCTCCTTTAGGGAAATCAAGAACGTTATCTAGGGAATCCATATCACCACCAGGACGATTGAGATAATCAGACGACAGATTGAAGTTGTATTCAAGTCTGTCACTTTCCCATTGTGATGAGTTGTCAGTAAAACGAATAGTATTACCAACTTTTTGATTTAACTCACGAACATCATTTAGTAAATTAAAGAGGTCAGTGAGATAATAATCTTCGCCCTCAGCAAGAGCGTTGATAAGTGCTTGACGTGCAGAATCTTCTGCTTTTTCAAGATGGGACTTAATTGACATAGGGATTTCTCACAGAATTGAATTTACGATAGGCACACACATCAGGATCAGGGTCTAACCATTTGGTATACTCAAAATCCTCAAGGCAAGTGTCGAGTTGCATCTGATTGTCAAGGTAATACATGTCTGTATAACGCTTAGTCCATTCATTCATCTTCTGAATGCGGTAGTCAGGTCTACCATTGATCTCTAGAAGACCGCACTGAACGTAGCGGTAGGGAGATCTCTCAAGAATGACTGTTGGTTTCATCAGGTTCCTTGTTACTTCCATATTGTAGCACCTCCTCATCGTCATGTAAAGGGGGTGTGCCAGTTTCTTTACTGACTTTACTTGCTCCCCATATTGCCATGATGAAGAGCACCACATAAAAGAGGGTGTCGTCAATCATTACTAGGAAGAAGATAAAACTGCCGCCATATGTTAACCAATTAGGTAGTCTCTTAGTAAGTCTACCAATCACAGGTCTAACTTTATTTTCAAACTTGAAGTAAAGAATAGCACCTAGTGTTACTACAACCTCACTCATCGGAACGATGAAGTAAAGAGATACAATAACAAAGATAGGCCAGTAGTGTCTCTCAGGGATCTTTTTGATCAGTCTAAGATACTTTTTAACTAGCATCATCATGTGTTGTCATCATATCTTCCCAGTCAGTATCAGTAACCTGATCTGTTAGTTCTTTGTATTCATCAGCAGGGACTGCCATGACAGCAGTTCCATCTGGTTTACGAACTATAAAGGATTCACCTGCTTCGATGCGATCCATGTAAGCATCGAAGTCTTTTTCAAATTCAGCAAACGGAACTTCAACCATTGATCTCCTTAAAATCTTTTTCAAAAATTGCCAGACCAGAATCGGTCAAGACATGGTTATACATTTTGTCAAACACAGCAGGTGGCAATGTACATACATTAGCACCATAGAGGAAGCAACGCGAGACATGGTGGACATCTCTCAAACTGGCAGCAAGGATCTTTGTGCGAACACCATGAGCACAGTACAGACCAGAGATAGCACGAACCAGTTCAACACCACTGAAGGAATTGTCATTCATACGACCCACGAAAGGTGAGATATATGTGGCACCTGCTTTTGCTGCCATCACTGCCTGAGCAGCACTGAAGCACAAGGTGACGTTAGTTTCGACACCTTGAGCAGTGAGTTCTTTACATGCCTTTAGACCCTCTACAGTGAGAGGCAGTTTGATCGTAACGTTGTCAGCAATATCACGATACTTAATAGCATTGGTAAGCATCTCAAAGCAGGAGTCACCTTCTACTTCAGCAGAGATGCTTTCAAAAGCAAAGTTAGTTGCTAGTGTTTTAATGAACTCCACATAGTCTACACCAGACTTGCGAACTAGTGTAGGATTTGTAGTGATACCATCAACTAGACCAGTCGTATAGCGTTCAGCAATTGCTTCGTAGTCAGCAGTGTCTAGGAAAATTTTCATATTCAGTAGGTTGATTATACTCCGATGCGTTGCTGCATCGAAATACATTGTTCTTTCATATTATACTGGAGTTTATAGTTCTTTGTCAAGACATAATACCCATTAATGGTCACTCCATCATCTGTCCACCCGTAGGCGATTACTTTTTCACATGCTCCATCAATAGTAAAGCATTTATTACTATGTAAATATTCGTGATAACGAGCGTCCAGATTAATCATTAGCGTTCCTCAAAAGTGATACGTCGGACCTTGCGTTGGCGTCGTTCCTCCTGGTATTTTAGGTCATCCGGTGTCAGGATACCATGATATTTAATATTATTGTCATGTTTCGTTAGAACCACTTGACCTAGATCAATTGCTCCCACGGTATCGTCCACAACCTTCATCTGATTTGGACACCCACAGAACTGAACCTTGCTATTGCTTGTCAGTTCTTTGTTGCATAATTTACATCTTGCAGATAACATTTGTAAGCATTTAACCTCATATGAGTAATGCTCGAAGAGGGGATCGAACCCCCGACATTCACCGTGTAAAGGTGCTGCTCTACCGCTGAGCTATTCGAGCGAGTGTCGGTAAGAGGACTTGAACCTCCACGTCATAAGACACCAGAACCTAAACCTGGCGCGTCTACCAATTCCGCCATACCGACAAGGCGTCTCAGGAGGGACTCGAACCCCCGACCAATTCATTAGAAGTGAATTGCTCTATCCATCTGAGCTACTGAGACAAAAAAAGTTAGTTACCTAACTTATACCAGACATCCAACCAGTAGGATTGAGTTGTGTGGTGGTCTTACCATGACCAGTGGCAATATCATACATCACTTGATGTATATTTTTTACTTCTGTATAGGTATCAACAAGTAAAAGATTTTCTGCTACTGCTTGATCGTAAGCAAGTTTATATTCTTTTTGGTGGAGAGAAAAAGTAGCAGAACCAAACCAAGGATCATCCTTGAGATATATTGGTGCTGGATATGTCATGCTAAAACCATTTTTTTAGTGTAGTCATATGCATAGATTTCACGGTTGCCTTTGATGCCCCATCCCAACCAGTAGTAAGCAGGTTTCATGTAGTAAGATACAGTCTGTCCACCGCCTTCAAATTGTGGGAGGACACGTTGAAAGATAGGTTCGTTAATCATCCAGCGAGTCTGACCTTCCAGACTACTGGGATCGCACACATATTTAGCACAGAAGTTACCAAGACCCTTGTAGCGACCAATACTAGTCCACTGAATCAAACCATATCCACCAACCTTACATTCAGTGTAGGATACGCGAGCACCACCTTCACAAATGTTGGAGATGAACTTACTCTCTTGCTTAATGTTACCCATGATCGTAGCAAGGGCATTACGATCTTTGATTTTAGTTTGTTCCTGAAGTTCTTCTAGAACAAACTGCTCTTCTGGAGTACAATCTTCGCATTTCCATGTGAGTTCATACTGTATAATAGGAACTTCTACAGCAGGGGGAGAATCAATCTCAGTAATAGAAGGATATGCACAAGCAGAACTAGTTAGTGTCAGTGCTGTCAATGCCAGAATTCGTTTCATCATACTCAAAATAATCTTTACGGTAGTAGCGTCCGAGGATGTTGCCATTATAGAAGGCAGGGGTGCCATCTGTCAAGCTTTCCGTCAGAACACTGTGTAAGAAGAGTTGGCGGGTCTCCTCGTAGTTGACTCGTCCTGGTGTGGTGTGTAAGGAGAGGATTTCTCTAGCAAAAGACTCCCGTCCATACTGTTTAATATCCTCTTTAAGCTCTGGACAACTTCCAAAGTACTTTCTCCAGTCACTCTCACTTGTAACTCTTCGCCGCTTGCCAGTAGTATTATTACTTCTAGGCTTTCGTTTTTGCCAGAAGTATTTTCTACCGATGTAGGAACGGTTGGTGGTGCTACAGGTAATTTTGTAAACAAAACCATAGTTGTCCCCAATAAGAGACCCGTCAAAGACGCTCCCACGATACATCCAGGGATTTGGATACTCTTTATTTTCTGCCACATACTCATGATTTAACCTCTAATATTTATGGTTCGTCAAATAAGATCTGATTGATATAATCATTAGCCCACACGTCACCAAAATATTTGGCAAGGATGCGTCTAGTTTTGTCGTTAAGTTTTTGATTTTTACAGTATTGTATCTGCCCGTCGTATCTTAAATCTGCTCCATAGTTATCTCTATCAGATCTCCATACAGCACCAGCATACACATCTAGATATTGATCAACAACACGACAGAAAGTATTTCTTTCATCGTCTGTTCTCAGACTAGCAAACTTACAGTATGGAGAAAAGATGTTGCCCCATGAAGGTACATCCCTGTTATTCTCAAAACTAAAAAATCTACTGATGTCAGCAATATCATCATATATTAGATGACCGATACCATCTACGGGAGAGATATCTGTGATAGCAGCACTAACATTATTGTTATTAGCAACAATATCTGCGCCAAAGATTGGCAAATTAAACTCAGGATCTGGATACCAGATACAATGTAAGATATCAAGTGGTCCTAGAGTAGCAATCTCTAAGTGTACCTTGCGTAAACCATTACAACTAAACATTTCATTATGAATGTTTAGATTTCCATCTTCAGTTTCCTTATAAACTTTTTCAAATTTATCATCAACATCTAATGGTTCTACACATGGTAGAGTTTTTTGATGCTTACGAATAATCTTAGCAAGATCGTCAATTATTAGTCCCATGGGTCACGTATTTGTATTTTATTGCCTGTAGTTGAAATGCTTTTGCTAGACTTGACGGACCCCTTGAGAGGAGATCTCTCTCCTCCTGACTGGGTAGGTTTGTCTGTAGGAGGTCTTCCCTCCAACCAGGTAAAGAGTAATTTATCACAACTGAAAACCAGCGAACGTATCTTTTTCAACATCTTGCTTAATGCTCCCAATTAAATATGATTCTACTTCTGTTTCCTGAGGAGCAACTTGCATACCTTTAGAAGATAACCAGTGCTCTGTCCATGGAAGAGGGTTATTACTAACAGGAGTATCAAAGATTGCCTTCAATCCAATAGACTTTAAACGACGATTAGCAGTCCACTCAACATACTTAGCAAGAAGTTTGTCATTAAGACCAATAAGAGATCCATCTCGGAACAAATACTCCGCCCAAGACTTCTCTTCTTCTACACACTCACGGAACATCTGATATACATTCTCTTCCTCTTCCTTAGCAATCTCAACCATCTCAGGATCATCACCTTCCAACCACTTTTTGATAATGTTCTTGGTAATAGTCATGTGTTGACTCTCATCTCTAGCAATGAGACCAATAATTTTAGCAGATCCTTCAAGAAGTTTGAGTTCACCAAAAGCAAATGAACAAGCAAATGATACGTAGAAACGAATGCCTTCTAGAATATAGACATTGACCACAGCACGATACAATTTACGCTTGAGTTCACGAAGTTCTATCTGTGCTGTCGGAACTTCATCTAAAGCATGTTCCCATTGATTACCAGCACCCCATTCTTGTGCTGCCCGTAAGAATTCATCATAAGCACTAGTAACTGACTGTGCTCTCGCAAGAATCCTGTCATCATCTAAGATTTTATCAAAGACATCAGAAGGATCAGCATATACATTCTTGATAATGTGAGTGTAGGAGCGACTATGGATCATCTCCATGGTCTGCCAGATGTTCATGGCACCCTCAAGTTCGGGTAGGCTGCAATAAGGCATGAAAGCCATGCCAGGACCACGACCTTGTACGGAGTCAAGGAGGATCTGATACTTAAGGTTCGATGTGAAGATGTGTTTCTGTGCATCATTTAAAATTTGATAATCAGCGCGATCTTTCTGTAGAGATACCTCTTCAGGACGCCAAAAATAACCTAGTTGTTGCTGTGTAAGTTTATCAAACACAGGATACTTAAACTTATCGTATCTCTGAACCCCAAGAGGGGGTCCAAAGAACATCTTTTGCTTGGTGCTGTCAACGACACTTGTATTGAATACCGTCATACCATCTACTTGACTACGCATTTGGTTATTTGTTCTAAATTTTGCAACTGTCACAGTCGTCCTCCTCGGTTTCTAAAATTTGGGATAATAAGTCTTCGATAGATTCTTTTTTCTCCTCTATTGGTTCCTGCAGATCATCTTTGTTATCATATGTGTTTTGGTAATAAGAAGTTTTCCATCCATACTTGTAAGTTTTCAGGAAATCACCTGCCATGACAGATACTGGAACCTCATTGTTCTCATAGTTCTCTGGATTGTAACTCCAGTTGCCAGAAATTGCCTGATCAAAGAACTTTTGCATGGCAGCAACAATTTTGATGTATCCATCATTACCCTTCATATCCCATAGAAGAGTGTAGTTATTCTTGAGACTACCATACTGAGGAACGATCTGTTTGAGTGGTCCCTTTTTGCTTTTTTTAGTGGACAGAAAGGCTCTAGGTGGCTCGATTCCATTTGTTGCGTTTGACACAACGGAACTGCTTTCTGATGGCATCTGAGCAGACAGTGTTGAGTGCCTGAGTCCGTAGGTGGCGATAGATGTCCTAAGAGAATCCCAATCATGATTCAACTCTGTTCCACAGAACTCATCGATATCACGCTTGTAAGTGTCGATTGGGAGGATACCGTCTGCATACTTGGTTCTATCAAAATATCCACACTTGCCCTTCTCTTTAGCGATGGCATTACTTGACTTGAGCAAGTAATATTGGAAAGATTCAGACAAGTCGTGGACGAGTTTCCATGCGTTTGGATCATCATAGTGTTCTCCTTGTTTTGCTAAGTAATGTGCGAGTCCGATATAACCAATACCAAGAGATCTACGATTCTTGGTGCTCAATTCTGCTGCTTCTACTGGATACTCCTGATAATCTACCAGTTCCTCCAGACCACGAACAGCAAGATCACAAATTTCTTCTAGTTCATCTTTCTTTGATACTTTACCTATGTTAACAGCAGACAAAATACACAAAGCAATCTCACCATTAGGGTCATCGATATGCTGAAGTGGTTTAGTAGGAAGTGTGATCTCTTGGCAAAGATTACTCATGTAAACTTTGTCTTTAAAAGATGAATGTGAGTTACAGTGGTCAATATTCATCAAATAAAGACGACCGGTCTCTGCTCTCTCTTTCAGAATATCTAGAAAGAGTTCTTGTGCCCCGATAGTCTTTCTTGGAATAGACTGATCTGATTCATAGTCCACATAGCAAGCGTCAAATGCATCAGTACCAAAAGCATCATAGAGACCTGGTACGTCATGCGGTGAGAAGAGGCTAATCTCCTCATTGTTAATGAAACGTTCGTAGAAAAGTTTTGAAATTTGGATTGAGTAGTCAAGTTTCCTCACTCGATTGTCTTCTGTTCCTTTATTGTTCTTAAGAACAATAATATCTTCTATTTCCTGGTGCCAGATAGGAAAGTGAACTGTAGCAGAACCACCTCTGATGCCGTTTTGAGTGCAACATCTGACAGTGCTTTCAAACTTTTTAAGGAAGGGGACAACGCCTGTGTGTTGTACCTCGCCGCCTCTAATCTTAGAATTGATGCCACGAATTCTGCCTGCGTTAATACCGATACCAGCCCTCTGTGCGACATACCTACCAATAGCCATATCGCTGCTAAAGATACTATCGAGGGAGTCATCAGCATCAACGAGAACACAAGATGCAAATTGACGGAGCGGTGTCCGAACTCCTGCCATGATTGGCGTTGGGATGTTGATCTTGTGCTTGCTGATTGCGTTGTAGTATCGTCTGACATAATCCAGTCTGGTCTCTGTAGGATAATTTTGGAAAAGAGTTGCCGCAATCATCATGTACATGTATTGAGGAGTCTCATACATTTCACCACAACTACGATCCTGAACAAGATACTTATCTACAACCTGGCGAAGACCAGCGTATGTAAACAACATATCACGATCATGATCCATATAGGAATCAATCTTGTTCCACTCTTCCTGAGTATATTTACGCAAGATACTATCATCATACACACCAGTTGAAACACATTTCTGTGCGTGATCCAACACCGTAGGATAACCTTGAACCCAATCAGGTCCAAAAACTTGCTTGCGAACTGCGAATAAAAGTAAACGAGCAGCAACGAACTGATAGTTAGGATTGTCCAAACTAATCAAATCACTAGCAGAGCGAACAAGGATTTCTTGAATGTCGCTTGTCTTAATTCCATCAAAGAACTGGAGACCCGAACTCATTTCCACCTGAGAGGCACTCACACCGCCCCCTAGACCCTCACATGCCTCTTCTACCATCTTATGGATCTTATCAAGGTTCAACGCCTCTACAGCGCCGTCTCGCTTCTGAACTTTAATACCATGTCCGTTTGTCATACTTTCTTCCAGTCGTTTAATTTAAGGGTTGCTTCTAATCCAGCATAGACATTAGAGTCTACCATGTTCTGAACGTCGTGTCCAGCAAGGAACATGTCATTTATGTCCTTTTCCTGTATCTTCTTTGGCCAAATGACTACCTTATCTCCTCGGTCAATAACTTTAGAGATTCGGTTGACGATTTCTTTGTTGCGTGGTTCATTATCAAATACCCAGATGTAATTGTTCCAACCAAAGGTTCTAACATCAGCATCTGATCCAGCCATAGCAACGGAATTACTGAGGAAAGTAGCATCGAATGGTCCTTCCACAATGTAAACAGGTTTGTCGTCTTGTATTTTATCCAGTCCGAAGATCTTTGGGTGGTCTTCGTCAAGCATGATCGTGATGTATCTTAGTTTTGCCTTAGGGGCGAGCGATCTGCCTTGGTATCCAAACAGGTTACCTTCTTTGTCTCGGAATGGAATGATAATGCGAGCACTATCTTGTCTAAGGGTATCAAACATCTTCTTTTGCTCATTTGTCCAAGCCTTAAACTTGGGACAATAGTAGAAGTAATCTAGATCTTTGATCCCTCGGTTCTCAAGATATTCTCTTGCTGGGTGAGATATATTTAGCGAAGAAATCTTTTCAAGATTTGTATCTTTCTTAGCAAACTTTGGTGCTTTGAATTCAAACTTAGGATTGGGTACTGTAGTTCCCTTACCAGTCCTACCATCTTTAAATTTCTCCATGACATATTGGTCGTGGAGAAAGGTATCTTGGTCCTTTAAAAAATTAGAAAGTGTTCTCCCCATGCCACAGTTATGGCACTTAAACACGAAGTCATTCTTGATCTTAAAAAGATATCCCCTCGTTTTATTCTTCCTCTTTTGTGAGTCACCACAGTAAGGACACCTGAAATTATACAGGTCTGCCTTCTTGCGACTGAAAAGAGTCAAACGAGAGGATACTAGTTGTATATACTTTACGTCAATGAATGACATTCACTACTAGGGATTCGCTGGTCCTATAATAGCAGCGTTTACTTGGGGTGTCAACAGTTTGAAGACAGGAGGGAACACTTGTAGTACTGTCACAATGGTGGTCAGTACAGCTGTAGTAGCAATGACAAACCTAGCATTGCTTTCTGTTTTCTTCTGGATCCTATCCATTCTACTAGTAACTAGTACTAAATCCTTATCATGTCTTTCCTTCATCTCCTCAAGCATACCGATGATAAGTTTATCGGCACGTTCAGATTCGTCCAAACGATTTTCATGGCGCTCCAAGATCACAGCAACTCTGTTGCTGTTCTCAGAGATTGTGCCTACTGCTCTTTCAAGCTTGTCAAGCATCTCTTTGGAGAGATCTTCATAAATGCTCAGTTTACTTTCCAAAACTGCTAATTTACCGAGACCGAATGCCATACTTAAACGTTCCTTACTGCGAAATTGAGTGCTGTTTGATATGAAGAAGCATCTTTGTTCAGCAGATACTGGAACTGTTGCTTATGACTATCATCTAATTGAGCATAGCAAGCAGCAATACGTTTTGCTGAGAAGTTATCAAGGTTCTGTGTAGATCCATCGCCAAATTGTACCTTAGCAAATGATCCTTCACCTTGTGGATTAAGTTCTGATGTCGCAACGTCTAATGCAACTTGAACTACATCTTGATTTTCAGTCATAATTTCACCTGTGGGTTCATAAGAATTTTTTTGTTGGACCTTTTTTTCTTGATCCTTTGCCTTCTTTTTAAAATCAGACATACGTGCCTTCATGAGAGTATCCATCTCACTAGACTTATTCATCATTTTTTCTTTCGCCTCTTTACGCTTTTTCTGCATTTCTTTTTGGCGATTCAGTTTCTTACCCTGTTGGATAACTTTCTGTGCCCTCTCTGTATCGGACACAATTGCCTCGTCAATTTGTGTTTCTAGTTGTTCTTTCATTTTTCTTTTTTGTATACGATCGAAGAGGGTACGAGCGCCGGATGTGCGCCCATCAACTTTATCTTGATTGTTCTTTTTTCTTGGTTATTCTTTTTATATTTACGGTGCTGTCTAGGATTCACCATAACAAAAGCAGGTGGCAACTGAAGACCAGAACCGTCTCCTGCCATCATTTCATTTAAATTAGATTCAGACTTTTTAGACATTCTTCGTCAGCATCAGTAAAGTTAAGTGGTAATCTATTTAGAAACAACATGAAAGCAGTAATCTGTTTCCAATATGTTGCTTCTGTCTTGTAAAACAACAACGGAGTTGCTGCGTCACCAAACACATTATATAATACAATCACATGATTTAAAATAAGATGTGTTTTTAACTCACCCGTCGTCTCATATCGTTTTAGTAATCGTTTGATATACTTAAATCTCTTTAAGTCTTCTTCAAAATCACTATAAGTTACTGACGACGGGTTGTTATAATTTTGAATAGCAAAGAAGAGCCAGTTATCTGGCGTCAATTCATTGAAGTTCATTCATCAATCGCCATACGTGAGAGTTGCAGCACCATCAGAAATTACTTCCTCAGTACCACCCGCAGAGGTAATCTTGACGCGATACTTGTTGCCGTCAAGGGAATTATCGCCGTAAGCACTATATGCAAGAGTTGCAGTAGTGAAGTCTGCGTAGGTAATTCCAGCATCAAGAGCAGCAGTGATGTTAGTCCAACGCTTACCGCCTGCAGTCTGACGCTGCCACTGATATGCAAGTGCTCCAGGTGTTCCAGTAGTGGTGGTCGTAAGAGTAAACGTACCAGCCTCAGTAGAAGATGTAGAATTAGCAGGTTGAACCGTAATGGTAACTGCCGATGCTACGTCTGCTGCGATAGTGTCATCTGCCTGAGTTTCTGTGCCGTCAGGGTTAGCAATAAAAATCAATTGCTCTGCCTTATGACGGGTTGCGCCAGAAGAATCAGTATAGGTGAAATAAGACCACCAACCAGGACCAGTGATACCACGGGACTTGGTTTCGTTTAGTACTAAA
>Ga0209653_1001323_pt1 | contig 20163 bp, 40 predicted proteins | sample SaaInl6LU_22_DNA_FD_184644 | JGI IMG/M metagenome (GOLD analysis project Ga0209653, IMG submission 184644) | Marine microbial communities from expanding oxygen minimum zones in the Saanich Inlet - ESP_116LU_22_DNA (SPAdes) (version 2) | ecosystem: Environmental > Aquatic > Marine > Intertidal...
TTCTTTTGCCCAATTCATAACGTGACCACGAACTGGATCGTCATCTGGAATGTTTCCAAATGCAGATGTATCATACTTACCATCTTCTGGTGCCTTATGTTTACCTTGAGAGATTTGCTTGCGTAAATCTTTCCAAGACTTTGCCATACCTTCTAAATCTGGTGCTGAATCATCTTCTTTCCAAAAGTTCTCAGGCCACCAATCTGGTCGCTCTAAAGGTTCATCATCTTCACCAGCTTCTTGTAATGCAAATTCTTCCTTTGCTTTTAATTCTGCTGGATCACGATGATCTATTTCTACTTCTTGTGGATTGTCGGTACTAGCTTCCTCGGTCTCTGGAGTTGCTCCATCGAGTAGGCCAGTCGACTGTTGAGTTTCCTCAACTGCACTAGGCTCGATTGCTTCACTCATTATAATTTCCTTGCTCTAATTAACCTTGCTTCTATATCCCGTACAATACTATTTTGTCCTTCACGATAGTATGCGTAACTAGGATCGCTACCTGGCAAGGCAACAGGTTGCTCTACGACAGCATGGCGTAACCATTCTATCAGCTTCTGTCCATCTTCACTTTGAAATACTCTAAGACAGAGACGATCTACATCGTCTCGTTGTTGACCTGCATCTCTAATATCAAGCGGTAATGCTTGTTCTAAATCATCCCATCCAGCCATGGTTTACCCCTGTGCTTGCTGTACCATCTCCGCCGCTGCTTCAGGATTTTGTTGCGCCATCTGTGCCATTTGCTGTTGCATCATCATACGCTCTTGTGGTGTTGGTCTCAATCTCTGAGGTACACCAAGCTTCTCAGCAATGTAATCCATCATTTCATCAACTTTAATTGTCATCTGACCTTGTGGTCCAGCTTGTTGTGCAATTTGAGCATACTGTAATATATTCTGTATGTCATCCATATTTTGTGCCATTGCAAGTGGAGCAACAGGACTAATCTTAACTTCAAGTCCATTCACTTTTAATGGTAATGATATTATACCACGCTCATCCATCACTTGAAGCATCTTGCTAACAAGAGGAATCATTGTTTCATTAATCAGTCTACCAAATGCAGAACCTAAGTTTTGTGATAACTCTTTCATACGCTCTACAACTTCTGTTGCTGATCGTGCTGACATGTTATCAGGTGGTAAAGATTCATCAAGTAAGATACGCTTAATGTTAGCTACAATATCATTAATGATTAATTGAGATACATTGAAGTCACCTGCGCGTGGTAGTGGTTTAAGTGATTCACCTTGTGGACCACCGTTACGTGCTACAGGAATAATTGCACCTGGCATAATCTTAACTGTATTTGGATTCAATACACCATCATCTGCTGCTGTGTAAACACCAGAGATTGAGAGAGAAGCATTCTTTAAGATTAGCTCTTTGACTTTATTTAATGTTTTAATATCAGGTAAGGCAGTGATTAATGGTCCACGTCCATACACTTCACCGGCTACTTTAGCGTAACGTGATACAATCCAAGGACTGTATTTCATACGTTTGTATACTAATTCTACTTTAGATTCTTTATGAATCACATGATAACAATAATCACCACGCTTCTGATCTAGAATAGTAGCTTCAATTAACTCAATGTCTTCAGTAGGTTTGTTATCAATCTTAGTTTGCAAGTCTTGTGGTATTTTAGCTTCAGGCCATTGACGCTGTATAGATTCGCCTTTGATTCTCATACGTCTATACACATTATCGATCTGACCATTAGCACCTTCTTCGATAGATACTAAGAACTGTGGTACTGGGATAAAGTTAATAGGATTAATATCATCACCAGGTTGCACCATCATGACAGCTGTACCTACAGATAAGTCAAGTAAGAATTCACCAATCGCAATATCAAAGTTAGATTGCTTTAATGTATCAAACAACTTCTCATTGTACATATCTAATGCACCTTGTGCTTCTGCTTTACGATCTTCAGGAATGTCTGATCCTGGTTCTAATCGACACCATTTACGTTGTGGAGGGAAGATACCAGATTGCATGCGGTTAGCAAATCGCTGTGTAGAGTTGATCGCTGTAGAATCAAATACACGATTCATCTTTTTAGTACCACCTACTTTACCTTCATAGTGACCATCATAAAGATTACGTTGAGGCAAAGCAAATTCGTACGCTTCTTCGTAGAGATTTCTGAAATCCTCTTTCTTTATTAAAGCTTTCTCGTGACGCTTTAATACATCTTCTGCTGTTAATCTCATCATATTATTCACCCACTCCCATTAATAATTCTCTATTTTTTAATCTTGGATTCTTGATTGACTGCCTAGCTTGCTGCTCTTCTTGATCCATAATTGTATGTATTTCTTGCGATCTTTTATTTAACTGCTCTGAGTTTTCATAAATTGGGAACTTTCCAGATTTAATATCTTTTTTCCATATATCATATAACTCATCTTCGTTAGTGACTACCTTACCTTTGTCTCTAATGTATCCTGGAACAGAAACAAACTTACCTTTGTTAGGGCCTTCTGGAATTATAATACCTGTAGAGTATACGGTTACAGGTCTGCCCTCACTATCGCGTCCAACCTTGCCAGATTTAATTGTGTCATGATGGTATTTAACAATATTTTTTTCTGCCTGTGACAGCGTCATCATGTGACGAGGCATATACATTTCAACCATACTTATCCCTTTTTATGTTTATTTGCAAATGCTCGTGCCGCTTCTTTACTGCTAAAGCCCCACTTTTGTAATGCTAACTTTAATCGTGTTGGTCTTCCTTTGTCGTCTTTTAATGGACCATCCATACCGCTAAAACGTGCAGCAAAACTGACACGACGACCATCAGTCCCAGACTTTTGTGGTGGCTTAAGATCTCCACCATCTTTGTTTTCAAAATGTTTACGTCCAGCTTCATTGAGTCCACCTGTAGGATTTTGATATTTTTTAGCAACCATTATTCATTCCAACTTAATATAATCTCAGCAGCATGAGCATTGTTATTTACATCTGCATTGGTTAATCTAAACAAGTAAGTTGTTAATCCTTTTAAGATAAGATTATTACCACCAGCTTCACCACCACCACCTTTTTTACCTACACCACCTGTAAGTATTTCTTGTAATACAAGAGTGCCTAATGAGGATACTGTTGGGCCAACAATCGCTACACCTTGGCTTGTGATACTGCTTGCACGATTACGTTTTACAATTGGCAATGATGTACCGCCAGATACACTCGAACCTTCATACAAATACCCTATTGCATTACCAGCACTTAATCCAGAAATACTTATAATAGGATTCATCCCTGATGGAAAAGCTAAAGCAATGTCAATACTTTGTCCAGCAGGTAATGGATCTGCAAATGAACGTACATATCCTAAACTAAAAGCTTGACCTTCAATCAGCCTGACTTGTTCAACGTCACGGGTAGAGTAAGCCCCTCTATATGAGTCCACTAAGCCCACTCTGCTTTTTGTATCCTGATTGGGCCAATGTTAACTAGAAAGTAATCTACTGGCGCACCATCTACTTCGCCTTCATAGATCTCAAATCCTAAGTTAAATCCCCAATAAAAATGATATGACCACATTACTTTTTCTTCTTTTTAAATCCAGAAAGCATATTCTTATAAGACTTCTCTGAGATAGTAGAATCTTTTTTAGAACGGCTAATGCCTTTCTTTTTTCTCTCATTCATGTTGTGATATAAACCTTTTGGCATTACTTTTTCTCCTTTTTGATATTATCTAATTCTTGATTGTATTTATAGTTCTTCAGTTGAAAGTTAATACGCTTCTTCATCACGCCCAATGTGCTAGATTTCTTATGGCCTGCCCAATGAAACTTTTCCCAGAATGTAGAGATAGGAGCTTGATTCGTTAATACCAAGCCAATATCAGCGCCTTTCTTTTCCATCAGATCGTATACTAGCATGGCAGCTTGCTCACCTGAGCTAAGCTTCGTTGCGTCAAAGTCTTTGTTCTGAAGATGCTTAGTCACAAACTTATCTTGTGTATAACGTGATGCTCTAATTAAAGCAGTTTTCATAGACTCAGGTTCAAACTGAAACAAACCTTTACCCTTGCCAGTAGGAGTGACTTCCCCTGTTTCTTTGTTTTCTACATACTGTACAGTCTTAGGATCATATCGATTACCTGTTTCTACTGCTGCAATAGGAAGTAATACTTTGTCTACGATTGCTTCTCTTGTCATTGCATCACCATAGTCTGATTGTTTTTTAGCAATCATCTTATCCAATGCAGCAACCGATGTTTTATCAGTTAGTAATTCTTTACGTAATGATTTAAGACTCATAGCCCATCCTAGGTGCGTTATAAAGATTAATAGGAGCAAAATATATTTCATGCCATTCAATCATAATTTAGTTTCCGTACCAAGAAGTGATGATGTTAAACCTAAACCTCCTGTACCCAATGCTGGTAATCCGGTTGTGTCTGGTCCAACTGCTTTACCTACTAAACCACCCGTGCCTCGTGCTAATCTTTTACGACCTGCTTTTGATGCAGCAGTTTCACGTTTGGCTTCTTCAGCTCCACGTCTAGCTGCCGATTCAATATCAGATAATTCACCTGCAGTAAAATCTTCACGAGCTGTTCCAAAGATTGGAACATCACGGGTTACAAACTGATCGCCACGTTTGACTGCGCCTTCGGGTGCAACATAGCTTGTTAATGTACGACCAGATGGTGCGCCAAAAAAACCAATTGTAGGAGAGCTTGGTCCAGGCACAAAAGAAGAACCCATGCCAAATAGATTCTGAACATATCGACCTGACTGAAAACTTGTTTGTGTTTTTTCTCTTTGATATTCACCTGACGGCATAAGATAATCTTTAGCGGTACGTGCTACTTCTCGATAACCTTCAGAGATCTGTTTATCAACAGCTTTGTTCCACCAATCTTCAGATTTAAATACATTACGACCGCCAGCAAGATTAGCTAAATCTTTTTGAGCTTTCTCTGATGTCGGCAACATACCTCTTGCCAATGCCATACCAAAGTCAAGGGCTGCCATTACTTATTAGTTCCTAATGTACTTTCTTCATCAATACCTAATTCTGGTGTTAATCTGGTATCAGACAATAACATGCGTTTACCACCGCCACGTCTTGCGCGCTGCTTAGCTGCCATTTGCTCTTGTAAGTCACGTTTTTCTGCTTGAGCAGCTTCTCTAGCTCTTGCAGTTTCTTCTCTTTGCGCAGCTAATTGTGCTTCTGCTGCTGATGTGTCTGGCTTACCGCCGCCAAATGCTCCACCCATTAGGTTCTCCTCATCATATAATAATCTTGTTTATCTGAACTGTATTCGGTTAATAAGCCTTCTTCTTTAAAATGCAAGAACTTTGCCCACGAAACAGCACGTTGATCATTGGATCTTACCGTAATTTGTATCCGATGTAAAGTAAACAATATCTCGCAGATATCAAAAAATGCATTAGCCCCTTTGGTCATAGCTATTGGGTATCGTCTAGCTTGCTGATCAAATAAAGACCACGCTTCACCAAGACCATTCCAGATGATAACACACCCAAAGATAGCAACAACATGATTGTTAATATACGCAGTAATAGCAGGACCGCATTGAGACTGATGGATAATATTCCGTTCTCTATCTTTATTCGCAGTTGACGTAGTCCCATAGCTATCATATCCTTTAAAGTTAATAAGATGACTAGGTTGGAATGGTACGTAGCCTCCGTTGTTGAGTTTAGGAAAGTACTTCCTTATGTCGTTTGGATCAATCGAATACATCAAAGTCTGCGCGCACGACGGTCTGAGCAATGAGAGTATTTTGTTGTAATGGAGATTTGGTCATGCGTTTATGTTCTCCACCGCCGAGAAGTAGATAACCAAATGCATCACCAATGTGTGAGTGTTCATTCTTATTAGGTGCATCTTTAAATCTTTCTTGACCTGCGCCTACAGCAATTCGTTTAAAGTGATAACCCCCTGCTAAGGATTTACGTATTTTTTTACATGACGTATGTACAATCAATCCTGGTTTACCAGCAATCAATCTTTGCATTGGTGCTGCTGCACCTTCACGTCTGACTTTAAAGTTATTGGATGCTGTGGGTTGTGCGCGCAAACCTAATGTTCTTAAGTAATCAAATGCAGTCACTTCATAGATGGCATCACGTTGCATACCAGCCGGATCACCCCATACATTAATTTGTGCTTTAGGGTAGCGTGCATTGACTTCAGCTAACAACTGCTGACCAAATCTTTCTAGCCCCATATCTTCAGTCACTATTTCATGTAGAATAATCCAACGGCCATTAGCTAATCGTTGCCCGATTGCGGCTGCCGGTGTTAAACCGAAGTCTAATCCTATCTGCAATGGTTGCGTTGGATCGTATTCCACTTCTGATGAACTCATTAAGTTGTCATCATATTCTGGCCACACTGGTCTTCCTTCTTGAACATAGGTATATTTACCTTCTGCGTAACAGCGAATCCAGTCTAGGTTCTTACCGCCTAGCATTTGTTGATAATATCCGCCTGGTAAATTATTCACGTTCTCTGCTTTAGGATTAATCTTCCACCAACGACCGCCTGCAAAGATATGATCGTTAGCTTCAGGATTCTCAGGTAATGCTTCAGGCTCTACTGCAATAACACCACCGGGTTGCTTGAAAAAGTCCCATCCATACTTTCCTTTAATGGGATCTTTCTCTGAGAGTCTAAACCACCAGTGATCATCGTCCATCGGGTTGGTGTCCATCCAGACTCCATGCCATGTAGGTCCACCGTCTTTTTTTGTTGGGTAGCGGCCCACACGATGAGTAAGACCATCGATAACAGCTTTAGGGAGTTCTCTTGCTTCATTGACCCACGCTCCTGTGAGTTCTAAAGACAGTAACTTTCTTACGTCTTTGGGTTGGTCCAATGCTAAGAAAATAACCTCGCAATCGATACCAGCAGCATCACCTCGGGAGGGTAGGCGTATATGATGCGTGATGGGTGGGGTATATAACATCGGACCAAAAGTGTTTTCAGGAAATAATTCCTGCCATGTTTTAATCGTTGTTGTTTTTAATTCTGGGTAAGAGTTACGTACAATCACAAATCGAGTGTAACGAATGCCGTCAACAGGTGAGGGCTTTTGTCTGACTGCCCTCATCATGATCTCAGCAGCGCATGCGTAGGATTTACCCGATCCTACAGGACCCATAAGTCCGCGAACAAAGGCATTGCTTTGGAGAAAGCCGTAGGTCGTTAATGCGCCACTGAAGTCAAGATCAATTCCTGGACCTGCAATTGCTCTTTTACTGCGTTCTTTTTTATTGCTCATCGTCGATGTCTTTAAACTTCATTGTAGCTAATCGTTTGAGTTCTTGATTCTCTTTCCATAGCGTATCAATAATTGCCATTGTTCTGGTATTATTCATATGCGCCATCGCAAACTCTTCACGTAACTGCTCAATCTGTGCTTTGAGTTCCATCTTTAGTCTCCAGTTGTTTTACTAAAAAGGCGACATAGTGTTGCAACTTCTTCAAGTCCTCAACACCGTTTTTGTTTTTCCATCTTAGTGCATACTTTATTATATTACCATACAAGAAACCTTCGTAGGCCTCGTCTGATAAATACTCTTGCATTACATCTATAGGTTGAATGGTATGTCGCTTGTAATGGTCGCCACCAACTTGGATGTCTTTTGGATCACTCATCTTTATTTCCTAATCTCTTTTGTGCTTCTTGTGCAAATCTTACCACGATTTCAAAATGTCCGTCAGGGTTGTCTAACACTTTCTTAATCCAATCCTTATGACTCATCTTGCTTCTCTTCTCCTTGAATTCCTCCAAGGCCTTCATCGCTTTCAGTCGTGCTGGGCTGTTCAGGTTCTTCATAATACGTTGTTGTCTCCGGTGCTTTGACGTTAATACCAATAACAGATGGCTTATCTGATTCTTCTGGATTATCTAATAGTCCTGATGCCTTTGCTAATATTCTTAAAACACCCACTTTATCCCAAAGCTCAATATCAATAGTTGTATAACTATTGCCTTCCTTATCGGTCTTGGTAACAGTCTTAATACTCTTGATAGCTTGTAATGCATGCTCAGGAATATCCTTGCTTGCCTTGACCTTAATGTTACCTTCACTATCCCACTCCATAATATCTGTTGGTTTTGTATTGGCAATACTCAAGAGACTGTACGACACAGCCTCTCGGTTTGCAGCTAATGTTGTCGACCGCTCTAAGTTCTTTTGCAGAGTCCTCACACCACCATACCCAGCTAGACTTGGAATCGGTTTGCTTTTATTGTTAACTTTTTTTTCAGCCATTAGAAAGGTAAGTCATCCTCAAGTTCATTTAGCTGATCGGAGGACACAGCCTGATTCGCTGGCTGCGAATTACGTACTGGTGCTTGACCGCCGTTGGTATTCGCCACAGGATTACCAATTCGCACACTTTTGTATTCAACGCCGCCTTTACTCACGTTGTCATATACATCTAAGTAATGCTCTGTGCCGTCCGGCATTAAGATCTTACCACGCCAATCCGCATGCCAATCTTGTTCTTTACGATCATTCTTAAATACAGAGCCTGTACCTGGTTTTGGTTGATACCCATTATCTTGTGCCATTATAATTCCTCTTTCTCTAGTTCATAAATATGGACGACAGCTGCGCCACCATCCCGTGCTTCACCTCTAGCAATCTCAATGTATTCAAATTGACTATCGTCATCATACACGTTAGCCTTCATCAATGCATCTAATATTGCTTTTAAGGTGTTATCAAGATCAAATATTCTTTTTGACCTCGGATGTATCATTACACTAATGCCTAAACTTTTATCGCCGAATTGTTTGTAGCCTTGCTCATAGACATTGACTGCTACCTCTTCGGTAAATTTTTTTCCAGCAGGAGAGATATACCTTCGCTTTCCCGATGCATGCCAATAATTGTTGACACTCGGTGGGTAAGGTAGTTCATATCTCACTGTAGGTTTCATAACTTGTTTAACCTTGCGTTTAAGTCTTTAGATAAATAAGCTTTGATTGCTTCGTTAATTAAACTTGCTTTTGTTTTTTCTTCACGCTTAGATGCTTGTGATAGCAACTCCACACTTTGTGGCGTTAAGCGTACAAGAAATGGTTTTAAATCACTCATCAAACTTCTCCTTGTAATGGGGGTAATGGTTCTTCATACAGTGGAGGTAGAATCTCTGGTAAGATCTCCACCTCTGCCGCAACATCTGGTAATGGAATACCGTCATTCAAGTACAACTCTTCCACATCAAACGTCTCAATCTCTACTAACTCAGCTTGCTTACGCGTGCCTAGAATTGCAAAAATAACTGCAAAACAAAAGACAACAATAATCATAGCCCATACTGTTTGATCAACTTGCTTACTCATATAAGTCTCCTATGTATTTATTTTGAACTTTTTTCTTCGGCCGTCCACGACTCCGTATTTCTGCTTTACTTTCGGCTTCTACATCTCGTTTACAAAACTTCATCATGTCTAACCATTGCTTGGCACCTATCTGCTTCATGCCATGCCCGGTATAACCCTTAGTCATTTTCCAATAGCCACTTGGATCGGTAAACTTGTATTCCAACGGTTTACCCTCGTTGAACTCGTTACACACGAGTTTATAGAATTCACGTAATGTCATATATGACAGTTTAAGCCTCTAGCCCAGTGTTCTTCTGCTTCTTGCCAAAGATACGATCAAAGTTTTCATCAAACTTCTTTTTATCTGTTGGTCTTTGTTTACTTCCTTTGCCACCATCACTCATTTCATTTCCTTCTTGATAATCCCTAATGGTAAATTAATATAGTCTTCAAATAAACAAGTTGTGTATTCAGCTTTAGGATAATGCTCATCTACATACTGTGTTGCTGCTGCACAACTAGTAAAGTGTCCCACATATTGTGGATTGTCCATCTTCATATAAACAACTAATACATATTCAAACATACTTGTAGTGTATATCTATAATATATACGTGTCAATACTACTTGCAAATAAAATTAAACTATGTCACAATAAGAATACGGAGCCATTACCCAGCTTTCCTATCGGTAAGTAGTGACCAAGGGAATAAACAGTACATTAGCCAGGACTCTCCATCATCCGGGATCCGAGTAAAGCTAGATAGAAGTGAGAACTCTATTTGATACTGATAAACGAGAACTACTAACACTTTTGTGTTTAACCTGTCTGTATATACGGGTTAGGTGTTCTATCGTCTGAGACTCTCGTCATCTGATTACAAACAACTTGTTAACAAATGTTAACATCTTTTTTTATATAAAAAAAAGGCAGACCCACATGAAGTCACCAGGTAAACCAGCTGACGACAAGTCGTCACCCTGTAACAACTTATGTCGCTATACGACACTCGAAGGTACACCTACGTGCGAAGGTTGTGGCAGAACATACGATGACTTATCGAATTGGATGTATTTAGATAAAGAGGGTAAGCGTGAAGTTATCCTTCGATGTAAAGATAATCTGAAAAAACTAGCAAAAAATTGAGTATGGTACCCACGTAGTAGGCCAGGGGGTAGGGGGGGAAAGGGTGCCTTGCTCAGAAAAGTGATCATAACCTAGTCAATGAATACATGTATTACAACGATATCAGCACAAGACACCAAGCTACAACCCTTTATTCATAACACAAGCACGCCTTAGCTATTCAAAGCTAAACGACCCTTTAGCTTTCTAGTGCTTATAACGATGGATTAATACAGATATAGGCAAGCCTAACTTGATATCACGATTCAGCATCGCTAATTCATGACCACTTTGAACACTTGCTTTCAAACTAGTTATAACATCCCCATCACTCTGAGTAGATTGATTGAGACTATGTTCTATATTACTTGTAACTATATCCTTGTTCTTACTTATTCTTTTCTGTTCTAATAACCTATTGTATTCCGCATTCGTAAACGGCTCTTTTGGTTCACCCGCTATCTGTTCAGCCTCACGGTCTGAGATATTCTCATCGTAAACAATGCGTTTAGTTTTGCCCTTGATGTTAGTAGAATAACCATTGTATTGTTTAACATAACCGTTATTAATTAGCTTTTTTAATTGCTGATTAACAGCACCCGTGGTTACGCCTAGATCGTTAGCCATGCGTGCTTGTGATACATAAGTAAACCCGGCTTTATTGCAATAGCTAGCTAGTAAACACAATACTTTGAGGCCCGTCAATGTTATATCTTTAGCTACCACTGCGCGCAATGGTACAACACAGAATTTCCTTTGATCGGGTTGCATCACCTTTTCTTTTATCTTAGGTGGTTTCGGGAGTTTATATTCCATAGTTTCATTATATCAAAATAAGTGTTGACATAACCTTGTCATTCATTATAAGATTACTTCTAGATATACATATATCTGTATTTAATAACCATATAGGAAATATTATGAAAAGAATTACATTAAACATTTACAATGATCCAGGCCATGGATGGGCTAAAGTCTCAATTGATACACTTAAGAAGCTTGGCTTAATGAATCAAATTAGTCATTATTCATATATTAAGAACAATCATGCATATTTAGAGGAGGATTGCGACTTAGGCCTTTTATTAGATACACTTGAAAAGCTTAATATTAAATGGCAATTAAAACATAATTATGCTAATAAAAGTAGCAAAATAAGAAGCTATGATTATTATTCAAAAGATAAAGCAATGAATAATTATCTATCTAATTTATACAATCATTTAACCGCATAACCATATAGGAAATATAATTATGAGTTTACTTTCAATAGATACAAATGCTAAGACTAGCAAAAACACACAATTTGGATATTTAACCGGCATTTTATACCTTGCCCCGGCTGATCTATCCGGCGTTAACTATTGCCCTATGGCTGAATTGGCCGGCTGTAAAGAGGCATGTTTAAACACCGCCGGACGTGGTGTATTTAATAACGTACAAGAGGCGCGCTTGAATAGATCAAAGCTATTTAATACTGATCAAAATGCATTCATGCGTCAATTGGTTGATGAGATTGGCGCATTATCAAGGAAAGCAAAAAAGCTAGGTATTAAAGCGGCTGTAAGATTAAATGGTACTAGTGATATTCAATGGGAAAAGATCAAGTTTAAATGGTTTAATAAGGATCAGACTATATTTGATATATTCCCGAATGTTCAATTCTATGATTATACTAAAATTCCAAATAGATCTAATCTACCTGATAATTATGATCTTACTTTTAGTTATTCAGGCGCGGCCGGGTTTGACAAGTACAATCAACGCGCAATAAATAACGGTGTACGCATTGCGGCCGTGTTTGATAAAGCTAAGAATATCCCGGTTACTTTCCATAAGCGAAAAGTATTTGACGGCGATAAACATGATCTTACATTCTTAAACCCTAAAAACGCTGTACTAGGCCTATATGCTAAGGGCAAGGCGCGAAAAGATACAAGCGGTTTCGTTATTCAAGGGGGCGTTTAATCATGAGAATTGAATTATGCAAACGTTGCCATTCTAAAGTTATCAAAACGCCTAAGATTGTGACAAAAGGTTATTACGCATTTTGTAAAAATCATTATGAGGATCTTGATAAATGCGAAACTTATATTAAACCAAAAAAAAGGGGTTAACCAGTTACGCTGATGAGCTTTAAATAAGCGAAACGCGCGCGAGCGCGTCCGTGACATAACTATAACCATATGAGGATAATATCATGGATAAAGAAACCATAATAATGTACTTATGTATCAGCATTCTATTTTTTACCTTGCTAGAATTTGGAGGTTTGTAAATGCTATATATTACTTATTTAAGGGTATCGACTAAAGAACAACGCGATAGTGGCCTAGGAATTGAGGCACAACGCGCGCTTGTCATGGATCATATCAAACAGCATAAAGGTGAATTACATGCTGAATTTATTGACTATGAAAGCGGTAAAAAGGTTAGCGTAGATCAACGCCCTCAATTGCATAGAGCCTTAGCCTTGATTAAAGATATAGGCTCGCTTAAATGTAAGTTACTGATAGCTAGAACAGACCGCCTAGCGCGTGATCTGTTTTTTATCAGTGGCTTGCTTAAAAATCAAGTGCCTTTAGTTGTGGCTGGGCATGAGCATAAGTCTAAGCTTGAATGGCAAATTGAGGCTATGATGGCTGAACATGAGGCTGATCTAATCTCAAGACGTACCAAAGAGGCCCTAGCGGCCGCGAAAGCCAGGGGCGTCCGTTTGGGCGCGCCACTTGACAAGATCAATTTTGCATCTGCTCGAGGCGGTGAACGCTTAAAGCAAAAAGCTGAATTGTATCGTGAAAAGATGATGCCTATTTTTGAACAGCTTTGTAATGACATAGGCTTTCGCAAAAAAGGACTCAAACACAGGCAAACTATCAGTAATAAGAAAGTAGCTGAGCGACTTAATCAGCTTGGTTTCAAAACAATGCGCGGTAGTTTTTTCAAAGAAGTACATGTTTATAATTTTATAAGGACAGCAAATGTCAAAATCAAACAACTCTAAAGTGGCTGAAGGCAAGTTAACGCCTGATGACATTCTCTCGGGTTCGCAAGTACCAACAGTACTTGGACGTAATCCATATCAAACACCTAATGACTTACTCAAACGAGCCATTGACATCATGTCAGGCATTCAACCGCCACCACCAACGCATGAAGCCATAGGCTGGGGCAATAAATTTGAAGTAGAAATTCTTAATGAATCATGTGCAAGACTCGGTTTGGGAAATCCTAAAACGACGTTTAATAAAGCATTTTTTCATAAAGACTTACCTCTCGCTGTATCACTTGACGGCATGGTTCAAGGCCATGGCAATACAATCATGAGTGATCCGGGCAATAATATCTTTATACAAAACGCTGATGAGTTAACACTTGAAGGCGATGGCATTGTCGAAGCTAAACTCACAGGCCAAGACATTGATATTGAACTCCCGGACTATCGTGGACGTTTGCAGTTACAGGCACAGATGATGTGTACAGGTGCCAAGTGGGGTTTAGTAGCAGTGCTTTATCGTGGTGTACAATTACGTATCTTTTTATTCAAAGAAGATGCAGCAGTACAGAAACAGATTGCAGAGGCCGCTATTGATTACAAGCGCAGACTCATTAAGTATGAAGATAATCAAGAGATTGAATGGTATCCCATTGAAAGTCCAAAAGACGCTCAATCTGTATACGATCAATCGACAGAGGAATGGGTTGAACTTAACGAAATGGAAGACATGGTTGAAAAGATCATTGATACACGTGCAGAGATCAAGGATAAAGAAGAAGATCTTAAACGTATGCAAGCTGAGATCATGTCTAAAATGGCAGACAGGAAGTACGCGCAAGCCGGTAAGTATCAAGTGACTTGGGGTGAGATTAGTTTTAAAGCTGTCCCTGAGAAAATTATACCTGCCAAGGAAGCCAGGACTGTCCGCAATACTAACTTGAGGATTAAATATAATGGATAACTTATTTAAAGATACTTATTTGTATCAGGAAAACTTTTATGTATTTTGGGCATGTAATGATTGTATAAAACATCACTTTTGTCGCATGAGAGAAATACATGGAGAGCCTAAATTATACACTGGAGAATACAATGGATAACTTTGGTTATGAAGGGGCTGACTTTTGGGGTTTTATCCAACAGTTAGAGCAAAAAGAACAGGAAGAAGCCGTAGATGACTTCTTCTTTAAAGGCATTGTGGACACGCGTGTGAAGTCTAAAGCACGTCGTAAAGCAATAATGAAAATTTACTTTGGAGATAAAAATGGAAGCACAGAAAACTTCGGTGATTGCTAAGGCATTCGTAGACGCACAAAAAGAGTTTGCACCGGCTCTTAAAACATCAACTAATCCACACTTTAGATCGAAGTATGTTGATCTAGCAGGCTGTGTGGAAGCAGTTTTAGATTCACTGAATAACCATGGGTTTGCACTGATACAAAAGACCCATGACTGTGAGAATGGTGTGAAAGTAGAAACAATCTTTTTACATGAATCAGGTGAGCAGTTGACAGGTGGCGTGATCACAGTACCTGCTGACAAGCACAATGCACAAGGCTATGGCTCAGCATTAACCTATGCTAGACGTTACAGCTTGATGGCATCATGCGGCATTGCACCTGAAGATGATGACGGTAATGCAGCCACAAAAGCACCGGCACCTAAAGCACAAGCCCAGGCACCTGATGTAAAAAAGTAATTACCCTCAATCTACCTGGCAAAGATCCAGTAATTGTTAAAGATCGCGATGACATGAAACAGCAAATGATTCAAATGTCAAGGTTGATTGGGGGAGCAAAGCTTGATAGAGAAATTAAGCTTGAAAAGTTACAGGCATTCTTTGAAGCAAACAAAAAAGAATTGACTGTGTTAGGTCCTGAGATTTACATGGCAGTTAAGAATGAGATCGGGGATATTTTAAAACGACTAGTCAGCTAGTCACACATAAGGAAATACTATGAAAAAAGTAAATCAAGTCTTTAAGACCAATGATTATAAGTCTTTTAAATACATTAGCGGTAATAGAAATATTAATAAAGCTAATTTAAAACGTCTCATCAAATCTATGAAGGAAAAGTTTATTCCTATTCCAATCATAGTCAATGAAAACCGTGAGATTATTGATGGCCAACATCGATTTGAAGCGGCTAAGTTTCTTGGATTAGATGTTCATTTTATCAAGATCAATAAGTTATCTTTAGATGAAGTGAGAAGACTAAATGAGAATATGGCCAACTGGAATAATGCCAACAGGCTGTTTTCATTTTGCCAACTGGGTTATCCTGAGTACTTGAAGTTTAAAGAGTTTATGGATAAAACAGGTTACAACTATGGCACATGTATTGCTTTATTGAGTAACAGTCCACAAAGATCAGGTGAGCATGGCCGTTTATTCAAAGCAGGAAACTTTAAGATCAAGAACTATGAGCGTGCATTAGAACATGCAAGGCAATTAGATCAGATTGGTGAGTACTTTCCAAGCTACAAGAACAGTAACTTAATGGGATGTATGATTAAATTATTCCATCACAAGGATTATAATCATAATAGAATGATGCAGAAGATTGCATTACAATCTCATATGTTACCAAGAACAGGAACGGAAGATACTTTTAAAGATGCGATACGTGATATTTATAACTTCAAAGTACCCGCATCACAAAAGGTAGGATTCTTTTAACAACGAAAGATATAATCAGAAGCCTACTCACGTAGGCTCCTGGCTATATTATGTACATTACTTGTTGCAAACGTACATTGTTACTTCAAAGCCGAAGCGCATTTCAGTTGCTGTTGGTTTTGTCCACATAGTATTTCTCCTATTAAATGAGTTTATATTATGTATGTAATACGTGTAATACGCATCAGTAAAAACATGAAAGAAAGGTAATGTAATGAGCGATAAAAACTTAGCAGTTGACTCAGCTTTATTTGATGTATCAAATCCAAACGTTCATAACAGGAGCGCAACACTTCTGATTGCTATTTTATTACAGGCCATCCAAGATGCTACATATCGAGAAAGCTCCATGCGTGATCGATATGATGCAACAGAGTGGTTATGTGACGAGGATAATAAATTGTTGCAATTGTGTTTGGATGTTGCTAACATGAGTTATGACACAGTACTACAGAAAGTAGCAAAAGACGGATGGAATTTAAATTTATAGTAACAGATGAGTATGGCGAATCAATCCGCGCATTCTATGACAAGGAAAGTGCGGAGCGATTTGTTAAACTTAGACCTGAATGTAGTGTAGAGGAGATATATAATGAAGAAATACCTGAAGAAGAAAAGCTTAGCTATCAAGACATGCTTGATAATTATGGTGATTCCCCTTTTTAGTTATGCATGTGAGACATTCTTTGTCTATGATGGCGAAGGTAAACTGATGAGATGTACAAATTGCAACGGAGTTGTGTACTGTAATTGATTAAATAATGTGCAAATGCCTCTAGGACTGCATATAAAGCCCGTGGTGAGGTTTTTAGGGTTTCTTAATACACTTTGATGTTGAGAATTAAATTAGAGGCTATTCTGAAGCATTAAAATTAGTGTGTGACCTTAGGTTTTGGGTTCAAAACATACATATCCATATTTTCACCATAAATTAAGATGTAATCTGTCTCATCTTCTGAGAATTGTATCTTGATTGCAGATTCTTCTTCACTTTCTATGATTTCTATGTTCCAAATTTTCTTACCAATAAGTCCATCTATAATTTGTGCTTGCTCTGAATCGAGTTCAGATATTTCTTTTTCTAAACGATCGATTTCGTCCATCTTCCACCATCCTTTAATACCATTGGCATGAGTTTCGGTTGGCCATTGAGAATCATTGCCGTGCCAACAATGAATCTTGACTTGAAGTTCTTAGCATAATCAAATGCCATAGACTTTTGGTTGATAAGACATCCGGATTGTAAAGCCCATACCAGTTTATCCGGGTTACTAAAGTATTCAATACTAAACTTAGAGTGGTAGTGACCTTGAACTACATTACACCCGTACTGCATTGAGACGGCCAAAGCCCGGGCGGACATGCCATGAGTAAAGAAACACTTTTGTCCATCCGATAAGGTAATGTATAGATCATCCATCCATTCCCATCCTGGACCCACTTGCAAGAACTCATTGTAAGACTTGAGATACTCAGCACTCAATCCATGCTTCAAGGCACGACGATAGATTAATGATGAGTGATTAGAATGCATGATCTTCATCTCTGGAAATATCTTCTCAAGCTCTTGAACATACTTGCGAGCAAGTCTTAACTCATCTCCGGACGAAGGTAGGTCAGGATTGGATTCGTGCATCGAAATATTATGCTGATCGATTTCATCACCGACATTAACAACAAGATCTGGTTTGTATTTGTGTTTTAATGCTTTCAAGAAATCAAAAGCATCTGGATGGTGATAAGGGATATGTAGATCCGAGATCACCAAGACTGATTTATACTTCATATTAAATCCAGTAGTAGGTTTATACTAGTATATCAGATTAGTTAGGCTTGGCAAGTTGGCCGCCAAAGTAGAACTCTACAATCATGGTAGCCCACTGGAAGATCTCATCAAACTTATATAAACCTTTTAGTGTTGTGAATGTTTCACCCCCACCGATTGAAAAAAGACCTAAAAAATTCACGCCACTTGATGTCGTTTTGACTACAGTATCGACACCAAAGATGCCAGCGAGTGGATAGACAGCGACTAATCCAAGGATGACTAGGATCAATATGCGTCTATTCCATGCAGCGAAGGGTGACTCTTGCATAGATTGTTCGCGTGCTTTATCAATCTGTTCTGCTTTAGCAGCAAACTGAGCCATTAACATCTTCTGAGTTTCATGAGCCTGTGCTGATTTGATAGCAGTTAACTTAGCTACGAAGCCAAGCGCGATAGGGATTAAGTGTTGTAATAGTCCTAGCATATTAGTTTCCTAGTGGGTTAGTGGATGCCTTACGTAGTGCTTTCATCTCCGCACGCAGACCATCCAAGTTAGCATTAATCTCTGAGCGTACACTTTTCAATGTCGCTTCAACTTCTCTTTGGTTACCTCTTGATTCAGCAGCCACTTCACGAGCTAATGCCAATGCATCACTGGCCTTCTCTTGTGTCACAATGGCACGCTCCATGATCTCTATAATTCTGTTTTGTTGACTGCTCAGCTTCAGCTCGATCTCTTTGATCTTGCTCTCATCGTATGACTCAATCACCGAAACCATATCGTTGTAGAGGGTTATCCCCATGTAGCTGATCCCACCGATGACGGGCAATACCGCTAAAACTATCCCTAATATCATCTGATTGGATAAAGTCAAAGAGAATGTTTTGGTCTTTGGCGTAGTCATCTTCCTGTTGTCCTAAGTAATCTTCAATGGGTTGTGCGTATGTTTCATTGTTGGTTTGTTCTATTAACTTAATAGCAATCCCAAACCCAGGTACGACTTCTTCGTTGCCCTTTGTTTCCGGTGCTTGTACTTCTTGTTCCACTGTCTCTTCCGTCTCCGTTTCTACTGCTGTCGTCATCTCTTGCTGAACAGGATCCTGGTCTACAGTTACAGGTTCTGTTACTTGAGTTTGTACAGGTGTGGAGGGTGTCACCATTGTGCTTAAAGGCGATGCCGGGTTGAGTGGACTTTCGATATTTGTTGGATCTGCTGCTTTTAGGGTACACGAATCCGAGATGGTAATCCAAGGTGATTGAATCGGGATCGAGTACGGAGTCGAGCATGTCGTAAGTCTTTGCTCTACTAATGATCCATGATATCCAGGTGCGCATTCTAATGTCCTTTCTTCAGCAGCTTCGATGCAAGTTGTTGGATCAGGTGTACAATGAGAGGAGCTAATAATCCAATCACTCCAAGACTGAGAATTGCAAGTATAGAAACGAGATTCATTAACGAAACCACTAGTGTTCGGCTCTGTGCAAGTAGTTGTTCTTTGCTCTGTTTGGTCAACGCATGTAGCGTATGCATTACAGATCGGATCTTCTGGCTGATAGTTGACACACCAGTAATCACGGATTGCAATTTCTTCTTCAATCTCGTAACAAACCAATGACTCTTCATCCATGTAGCCATTTGAGTCAGGTGTATACGTACAGTACCAAGCATTTGCATCACTCCATATTAAGAGGAATAACCAGAACAAAGTTCTTGCCATATAGATCCTCAAATCGTTTAGGATGTAGATCATACCATGCTGATCTTGCTGCTACCCCAGTTGCTCCTCCAATCGGACAAGGTGATCCGCTCAGCTCCATTGCGTTCCAGACTTTAATGTCTTCACACATCACAGAGACAGCTGCAACTTTAAGGCCTAAATCATTTAAGACTTTTGCATACTTACGTCGCTGACATGCATCATCTTCAATCGCTGTACCACCAGCAACAGAAATGATACCACCTGAGATGGCACCGGTGACTGGGACTACACATAAATCTTGAGAGTATGCAGAGATTGATGGGGCTATGGCTGTTGGCACGGGCATGCCACGTTGCTCAATGATTGTCCTTGTCTCAGCTTTAGCAACAGATGATACAAAGACTAGGATAATGGAACCAAATGCAATGATGATTCCCCAGATGAGTTTGCTAAGCATCGCTTCAATGCGATCAAGACGAAAGTGCAATGTTGCATATCGTTCTGCACAAAGTTTCTCGTGGGCGGCTAGTTTCTCGTCTGGTGTC
>Ga0209653_1001324_pt1 | contig 20162 bp, 19 predicted proteins | sample SaaInl6LU_22_DNA_FD_184644 | JGI IMG/M metagenome (GOLD analysis project Ga0209653, IMG submission 184644) | Marine microbial communities from expanding oxygen minimum zones in the Saanich Inlet - ESP_116LU_22_DNA (SPAdes) (version 2) | ecosystem: Environmental > Aquatic > Marine > Intertidal...
AGTAAACTCACAGCATCAATATCTTTTCTTAGTTTATTTATTGGTGCAGTAAGTCTTTCATTGGTCTTCTGTATCTTTGCACTTAGGTCAGCTAAAGGTTTCAGAGGTTTAAGTGCCTTATCTCTTTCATCTTTTAATCTCTTGGCTAATGCTGATGGTGAATAGTCTACCCACTTACCTTCATGGTATCTCATAAAAGGATTATTAGGTTGAGGATTTGGTGGTGTGTTCTTGAGTAACTTGTCAATCCTCTTTTGTAAGTCTTTAGTTGGCTTACGCCTTACACCTGCGAAGACTATAGGTTTAGACTTTGGTTTGTCATTTAGCTTTACTTTGTATGACTTGGGTTTTGACTTAGGCATAAATATTTTTAATACAGATAATGAGAAAGATAAACGCAAATTTTTTTAATGACAAAAAAGCTGAAAATTTCTGCAAAATAATAAAGCAATAGTCTCAAAGACCACCGCAATCCATTGGTATATCTATGTAATCATAATTTATTTAGTAGATTGTCTACGATATGTTTTATTTTTGAGTGATAGTACCCATACGCCTATAACTATTTTTGCCTAGTGGCATGGGGAAAATTTAAAAAAAGTCCTATACGATAAGGTTGTCAGATTTTTATGCCAAATTATTCCTGAAGAAAATCATTGAGCCTCTCTGAAATAGAGTAATCAATGGCATAGTTCAGGAAATCCTCAGTATGCTTAATAATAAACTTTTTGCTACTCATAGGGTCAACCTTCTTAGCCTTAGGGTTAATACCATTAGCTTTAACAATTGCTTCATCAATAAGTTTAATAGCCTTCTTGTTAGGCTTATTCTTACTAAATAAAGAATTTAGATATATTACTTTAGTCATATTAAGAAAGCGTTTCCGGTAATAGAGGGATAATAGAGTAAGCGTTTCGGGTATTGGATAGATACTTAATGTTACCATTATACCCTAGAGTATACCTAGTATGTCTTGTACTACCTTAAATAGAAAAGTAGTAAGTATAATATTAAGTTACCCCTTAGTTAACCTAAGTTATACTTTAGTCTTACTTAATATTAATAGATATATAAGACATAGTAAGTTCATTACTAAGTATTAATCCTACTACTACTTATCTATGTCCTTAATCAAAGCCTTATTAAAACTTTTTACAAAGTCACACATAAGATAACTTAAGATATACTTAGTCTATCTCCTGTAGTGGCACTTAATTAAAAAACCTTGATTTATCTATCTTTTTTGTTTCTTCTAAATAGGTGTTTCTTTATCAAGAGTGGAACTTAATTATATCTTAATCCAAGAATTAGGGGTACTAGACCCAAAATATTTCTCTAAATCTAGTCTTATCTGTTCTTCTTTTCTTTGATTGAAGGCTAAATCTTGGTCTTTAGCTAATTGTTGTATCCAGTAATAACAAGCCATCTGTAAGGCATCTATTCTGTCATCATGGGTTAATGTATTAGCACCTTTTTGAAGTCTACTTATCTGATAGAACAATTGGTATCTTAAAGCTGTCTCAGCAGGATACATAGCGTTTGTATCTTCATAATCCTTCTTAATGACTGTAGGACACACTACAAGCCTATGTTGGCTCATAATAGGCTCTAGGGTATCTAATATACGTCTATGCTTGTTAGATTGCTGTCTAATAGCCTCTGTAGTGCATGGATATTGTTTTATTAGGTAAGGTTTAAGTAATTCACTAAACATTCCTTGACCGAAGTTTTCTTCAATTAATATCTTTTTAACTTTGTGCTTCTTAGCTACTTCCACAAGTTTTGACAAAGTGTGTTCACTATAGCCACTATTAAAACCGCCAATATCAACCAGATATATATTTCCATTTAAAAACTTAGTAACACTATATGCTGTTTCATCTTTACCTTTACCTGATGGGTCAATAGACATTACACAACCACTATAGTCTAACCAACTACCTTGTACTTGCATGGGTCTATAATAACCATCACCTTGAAGACCTACACAAGGTAAGTCGTTATGTTGTAGTTCAGGACTAGAAGCCCATATTACTTTCTCCGGTGCATTATCAGGGTTAAGTGTCATTACACTTAGGTCAGATAATTTTAATGGGTATCTATTTAAGTCAGATAAAGAACTATCTAATTGATATTGCATATTGAAACCAATACGCCCATAACTAGCTTCTCTATCTAATAAATCTTTTTCATCAAACCTTGTAGGGTCTGTAGGTTTACCTACCATCTCTAATGACCAACTATTGTTAATCATAGGTGCAAGATTAGCACCATAAGATAACATTTGTTTTTCATTGGGGTATCTTGCAGTCCAATACCTAATTTTATAACCTCTCTCTTGAAGTTTATTATAAATAGATTGTTCTACTTGCGGTGTACCTAAAAATACTATTCTACTATTTTCTTTAGGTTTAATAATTGCTTCAAATTCTTTAATAGCTTCACCTAACTTATCTCTCATAAATTGAGTTTGTGTATTACCTGAAGTCTCTACGTCATCTGCAATAATAATATCTGCTCTACTTCCTGTAAGCTGTGAAGTGATACCTAAAGATTTAACTGAAGGTTGTTGTGATGCTAATGCTGTTGCTACATCAAAACTTATCTTAGATTGTCTTTGGTCACCTTTAGGATACAAATGTTTTAGTATAGGCATCTCAGACATTAGTCTTAGACAGAATGTACTGAAATCATCTGCTCTATTCTTTGAAGCGGATACGACTAGAATATTTAAGTCGTTATCTAATAATAATCTCCAAAGTACATAACTAGCTGTAATCCAACTCTTTCCTACCCCTCTAAAAGCACTAATAATACACCTTGTTGAACCATTAGCTAAATAATCAGCTATATCATATTGTACTGGTGTTGGTTCAGGTAATCTTAAATGCTTCCAAGTTAGGTATAAAAAATTTCTAAAATCGTTAATTTTTGACGACTTGTTTATCTTTTGCATCAAATGGAAGTTCTTCTATAAGTTTCTTTAATGGACTGTCCTCAACAGGAACAGCATCTATGTTGTTGTCTTTTAAGAACTGTCTTGCAACATTAAGGTCAGAAGATTTTGCTTCTGGGTCTTTTACTCTTTTAAGTAATTCAGTTGCTAATACTTCATGTAATTCTTTTAATTTTTCACTCATATATTATTTAGAATTTATATAGTTATAAACTCTACCTATTTGTTTATCTATTTGTAGTAATTCACCATTCATCATTCTTGTAAATTCTTTTAATTCAACAATTGATATTAAAACCCAACCTGAAAGACCTGCTAGTATAAATCCTACTAGAGCAACAAGTGTTTTCATATCTATCTTCATATACCTTGTAAGTCCTTACTTTTAGCTAGTATGTTTTTCTTTGCTCTAGGTCTTGAATTACTATCCATACTTCTTTTTCTTAATTGAGCATCAGAAGACTTTTTTCTCATGTGGTCTTTGAGTGCTTTAATTAAATCATATTTAAAATTCATTTCTTTTTCTTCTTTTTACAATTTGGAAAATTAAAGGTTAAAACTTCGTCTACTCTTTCAAAGATGCTATCTACGAAACCGAAGAATTTATAAAAAAATTTATCAATCATATTTTATCTCATTACAAAAGTAGTTCATGTAAAGTTTGTTATTTTCAATACTGTCTTTCATTTCTACTGAAAAAGTTTGAATTAATTTTCCACCTGCACCTACACATTCAGACCATGAAGAAAATTCTGTTGGTAATGTTGAGGTATTATTGCAAAAACCAGTTAAAGCTGAGCAAATACTAAACGCTAGTATAAATTTCACTTGAACTGAAAAAATCCTATTACTCCTGCTAACAAAGTTCCTAAAAACACAAGCACACTAATAGCACCTTTACCTTTAGAAACATCTTGTCTCAAAGATTTAACTTCTTTTTTTAACTCATTAATACTTTCGTTTAATGTCTTCATTCTTTCAGCACATAGTTTCTCATGTGACGAAAGTCTTACTCCTGTTGCTTGGTCAGCAACCATTTTAGGAGTAAGTTTTCTAGGCATTATTTTCTCTTAGCTTCTGCCTTATCTTCTTTTACTTCCTCATCTTTAGGAAGTTCAGCTTTTAACAGCTCAGTATATTTAGCTTTTAAGATATTTAAGTCTTGTGCTTCTAAAGTAAGCTGTTGTTCTTTGGCATTTATATTTTGTAACTTACCTAAATATAACTTACCATTATCAGACAGCTTATCGCTATCGTAGTCTTTGTCGTCAAACTTAAAGTTCATGTATTACCACTCCTTTGTTTTTGATGTCAATGCAGGGTTCTTCTGTTCTTCGATTTGTGCTGACAAGTTACTTTGCATTTCTTCTTCTGTTGTATCTTGGTTTTCCAAGACACAAGAAACACAATGTTCTTTAGTCATAGCATCAAAATCCATACCATCTGAACCTGCACAAGAGCCATACATAGATGAAACATATGCGTTACCTTCTGCATTAGTTTCGGAATCTGTAGCTGTATATCTCCAATGTATTGTCTTAACTACATTCTCTGAGTTTGTCTCAAAGTTTAGAAAAGACCATTCGTATGTTATCATGTTGTTTCTCCTATTATGGTTGGGTTTCTAGAGCTGTTATTCTAGCTTCTAATTCTGTAAATCTTTGGTCGTTGTATGCTTGTATGAAAGATAATAATTCTGGGTATCTAACACCAAGTCTAGTTCTTTCAGTATAACCATCAGTAGCTTCTTTTTTAGTATCTATATAAGAATAAGCATCTTTTTCTTTAGTAGCTTCTACAGATATTTCTTTTTCCCACCAAGTATCAGATATAAATAAAGCATAATTACTTGCATCTAATCCTTCATCAGTAAATGCTTGTTGAACATCTTGTGCAATTATTCCTGTGTGAGTTCTTGCATTATCTCCTTTTTCTTCTACTGCACTATTCCATTTAAAAGTTTTAATTAATGGAGATAATCTTTTAGCAACATTCATTTCAGCATTTGTTAAAGATTGAATAGATTGTTTTTCATTTTGGTCAGAGGTTTGAATTGTGCCGTTAGTTGCAAAGATGTCATCATATCTATTAGATACCCTACCTAAATCCATTGAATTATCTGTTACGAAACCAAAATTACTGGTTGGTAAAGCAGATGGCTCATCTGTAAAACGCAAACCACAATGACCAGCTATTGAACTATAAATAACTAAATCATCACCTTGAGCATCCATACTACCAATTACTGTTCCATCTTTTCTAATACTAATAATAGGACCATCAGTACCTGTTCTATTTACTAAAAGTGGAGTATTACTATTAAATTGAAAAGAAGCATGACCCCCATCAACTCCAAATTTTTCGCTACCATCTAATATAGGTGATGTTGCATTCACAAATACTCTACCATACCTGTCGATACGCATACGTTCTGTATTAAAAGTAGCAAACGCAATATTTCCTGAACCACTTTCTGCGTTAAGAGTATGTGTATCTCCTGCATTTGTTGTTGTAGAGCTAGTAAATCTAAGTCTTCTTATATTTGAACTATCAGGAGTACCACCTCCTTCAAAATATGTTCCTGTTGAACCAGATAAAGCTACTGTTAAAAGTTCATCTGGAGAACTTGTACCAATACCTACGTTACCAGAACTGTCGATACGCATACGTTCTGAAAATGCACCACTTGTTACTGTGTAATATATAAAATTTTTAGATGCATCAACACTTATGTTTATACCATTTCCTATTCCTAAATTTGGATTAAAATCAATAGTAGAAATATCTCCATATGGTCTTGTTCCCACAAGCATTGTTGGTCTAAAAGTAGATGAAAGTGCATTTCTATTTCCAGAACCTACTTCTAAAAGTCCTTCAGGACTACTTGTACCAATACCTACATTCTCACTACTATCAATCGTAATCGCTGTGCTTGAAGCATTGTCATCTATACCAGTAGATTGGAAATTCGTTGCTGTGGCTAAAGGGTGACCACCTGCTGTAGCACCATCATGTACTACTAAAGTATTTTTATCAGTATCAACAGTTACTTCTCTTACTGCACCTGTGAAAGTTGAATGTTGAGATGTTGTACCACCTCTGTGTTGTAGTCTCTTTGCCATGTTATACTTTTCTCCTCATTATATTGTTCCGAAATCTAATTGTAGATTTGTTCCATCAATTGTTCCTATGTTAGTTAAGTTAAAATTTTGTCCATCTAAAGCACCACCTAATTGTGGTGTACTGTCCTGAACTACGTCTGTAATTCCACCTGCTGTAATTACTTGCCAAGCAGAACCATCATAATATTTGAATAAATTACCTGTCGTATTAAATGCTAAATCTCCTGCGTCTAAATTTGTTGTTGGGTCTGAAGATGCAACTCTATATCTTTCTGCAAAATCATTTACAGTTCCAATATTACTACCAACTGTATTAACATTTCCAATAGAACCACCTACTAGATTTACATTAGCAATATCTGTAGCAACAGTTCCAATAGTATTTGTGCCAGTTAAATTAGTAGCAACAGTACCAATAGTATTTGCACCAGTTAAATTAGAAGCTATTGTGCTTATGTTAGCGTTTGCACCTGCAACTGTAGAAATATTATTAGTAGGGGTTATTTGACCTGCAACAGTATTAACATTTGCAATATCATCAGCTACAGTTTCAACTAAAGAAGTTCCTGCTGTACTTGTTACTGCATCTGTAATTGCACCATTGTCTTCTATGTGAGAAAAATTATTTGCTAAATCACTTCCTACTGCTGATACACTTCCAATATTTGATGCAACTAAACCAATATCTGTAGCGTCTGCTGAAACTGCAACTACTTCAGTATCAATTCCTGCAACAGTTGTTACATCTGCACTAATACCACCAACGATATTAACATTAGCTATATTAGTAGCTACTGTTCCTATTGTGTTAGCTCCACTTAAATTAGCACTAACTGTATTTACATTGGTGATTGAACCACCTGTTAAATTTACATTAGCGATTGAACCCGCAACTGTTCCAATATTATTTGAACCTGCTAAATCTGTAGCAACAGTTCCAATGTCTGTAGCATCATTTGCAACAGCAGTTACATCTGCTGAAATTGTATTTACTCCACTAATATCTGTTCTAATATTATTTAGGTTTGTAATTTCTGTTCCTAATGCACCTAATGTAGAAATTTCTGAAGTAACAGCACCTACTGCTGAAATATTATTAGTAGGTGAAATTTGTCCTGCAACTAAATTTACATTGGTAGCATTGGTATCAACATTAGTAACATTAGTTCTAATGTTATAGACACCTGTAATTTGAGTATCTATTCCTGCAAGTGTACTTAATCCATTTGTAGTAACTGTTCCATCTTCTAGGTCAGCTAAAGTTTGAATATCTGTTTCGTTATTAGCAACTGTCGTAACATCTGCTATGTTTGTACCAACAATATTAACATTGGCTATGTTGTTTGAAACTGTATCAATCTCTGAAGTTGCTTCATTTAAATCATCTGCAACAGTTTCTACTTCTGATACTGCTTCAGCTAAATCATTAGCTACTGTAATTACTTTGGCAATATCTGTAGCAACAGTATTTACTGAACCAATGTTAGTAGCTACTGTATTGATATTAGCTTCATTAGAATTTACTGAATTAATATTTGCTTCATTAGAATTAACTGCATTAATATTAGCTATGTTTGCATTTACTGTAGTTAAAGCTGTTTTGTTTGCAGGGGATAACCAAGTGTTTTCTAAATAAGTCTTATTAACTGCATCATTGTTATTTACTGGATTAGCTAAATTCTTGATTACTTTATTATTAGCATCATATTTATCATCAGTATCTAATCCTAACTTACTTGCACTATCGTCTGTAATCTCTTGAGCAATGTAAAAGTTTTGGTCTGCTGACCTATCTAAATCACTTTCAGTAAGAACTGAACCATCTGTAAAATCTATTAATCTAGCGTCTGTAGGTGTTTGACGTTCAATTCTAATAACACTTGCATTAGCAGGTGCAGTAGTAAAAGTTAATGTTGATGATGAAATAGTAAAAGCACTTGTCTCTGTTCCATTAATAAATGCTTTAACGTGTGTGCTATCTATAAATTCAAAAGGTATTGAGTACTGTGTAGTACTACCATTACCTGTGTAAGTTACTTGTGCTAAAAATGCCATATATTATTTACTAAATTGGTAAAGTGAGTTTAAATCAGATGGGTTTACCTTTATTCCCATCTTCAATCTTTCTAAATTTGTATTAACTGCGTTAAGTGAATTAAATAAAGTGAATTTACCTGTATCATCTTCTGTACTAGTAAAATCTCTAGCTTCTTTAATTATTAATTCTTCAACAGCAGTATGATAATCTTTTACAACACGTCTGAGTAATTTGGCTTTAGTTCCAATATCTTTGTTATTTTTATCAATACTAATAGGGTCACTTAATTGTTTGTAACCACTAGAATTAATTACTTGTTGTAATTTTTGGTCTAATGATAAACCGCCTATTCTAATTTTTCTTAATAATTCTTGTTGTCTATTGTAAGCAGTTTGACCTTTTTTGTTTACAAATAATGTTAAATCAACATCACCTCTTAATGTTGTTTTCATTGAAGGTAAATTAACACCTAGTCTAAATATCTCTTTTGCTACAGGGTCATTCTTTTCTGTAGTTTCACCAAATGGATTGAATACACCATTGATTAATCTTGTTTGTTCATCACCTTGTATTCTTAAAGCATTGCCTCTAAAGTCATACTTAAATTCTACTTCAGCAGTACCACTTCTTTTTTTAACCTCATCAAATATATCTTTAGTATCTCTATAGAATGGGTCGTTAACAAATTTTGTGTAAATATTAGGTACAAATGAACCTACTTTAGATTTAGCATATCTTCCCCACTTGTTTGGGTCGTCATCTGTCATAACTTCCATAAAGTCTGCTAATCCTTTTAAATAAGTTTTAGAAACTAAATTTCTTGAAACTGAAGAACCTATAGCTGAAATAGTGTTACCTAATTTTTGTCCACCACTTAAATAATCTCTAGCACTACCGCCTTGTCTAGCAATTAATAACATTAAGTTACTACCTGCTCTTTGTGCAGTTTCTTCATCTAGTTGGTCTCTATAAGTATGAAAATCTACTACTAATCCAAAGAAAGCACCAAAAGGGTCAAACCTTCCAAACTCTCTATATTTATAAGTTTGTTCTTCAGCATCATAATATCTAAATGAATAAGGAATAATTCCTGATGCTTTTTTTAAATCTCTTAATTCTTTTGAGTTAGTAAGTTTTTCTCCTCTAACCTGACCTTGACTACCAGTAACATGACCTTCTGCTACAAGTTTATTTGCAAGTAATGTAAATGCAAAACCTGTTGCAAGTTGTCCTCTTGCTTGTGCCATTCTCTCAAGACCATTTCTACCAAAGAAATCATTTCTATAACTTTCTCTCATAAAACCTAATGGTGTTCTATCTACAACATTTAACATCAAGTTCATTGGGGTTCTTGTAAATGGAATGATTTGTTTTAATGCAGGGTATTGATTAGTTAGGTTTGCAACTTTTTGCATTATACCTGTTAATTCATTTGTATAAGTACCTTCTTCTGCCATTCTAAGTACTTCATCAATTCTTGCTCTACCAAATTTATCAAAGCCATTATCAAAGTTATCTATGACTGCTTGTTGAAATTCTGTAATTGGTTTTTTTGTTCTAATATCGTAAGCAACAATTTTATCAAAACTTTTTCCATCTTGTATCGCTTTATCAAAAGCGTATCTTTCTAAATGAGTTCTGTATTGTATCTGTTTGAAAAATTCATCTTCAGCAGTAAGCAATCTACTTGGTGCTCTAACTATTTTACCTGCTGTGTTTATTACTGTTCCTATTAAACTATCGTCTTCTACTTCAACACCATTAACAATTTTTCTTCTTTGAATTGATTTTCGTGGTGTATCTAATTTATTTCTAGAAGTTAAAATTCCATCTTCTTTTTTAAGTGCTAAAGCTGAATATTTTACAGCATCTTTAAGGTATCTTCCCATAGCAACATAAGAACTCATAGCTTTTTTACCTTCTTCTCTAAGTAATTTAGCTTTATTTGAATTTCCTAAATAACCTGTGTATGAACCTACAGTTTTCTCTAATGGTCTAATAAACATATTAAACAAGTTAGAAGTCATGTTTATTAAGTGAGTTTTAGGATTTGATAAAAGTGCGTTAATCCATATTTCGTTTGCTATATCCCAAGTTTTACTTTTACCTGCGTAATCTAATATTTTAGTTACGTTAGCATCACCTGTAAGTGAAAACTTACGCATAAACTCATCAAAGTCTCCACCATATTGTTCAAACTCTTTTATTAATTCATCTTGTTCTTTATTTATTTGAGTTCCAAATGATTTAGCTTGTAATCTCTGTGTTCTAGCAGTTTGTGCTGAAATAAATTCTTTGCTTCTATTAACAAAGTTTAATTTCTTAAATACTGTCTTTTTAAATAATTCTTTTGCTCTTGGGTCTGACTGACCTAACTTAGCTAATCTTTTAGAAGCACCATTTAAGAAACTTCTGTAAGCGTTCATTGCTACAACTGTTTCAGGTGCATTTTTTAAATTCTTAACTAAATCAGCAATATCACTTTCTAAAACATTTGGTTGTCCTTCGTAAAGTTTTCTAGCTTGTCTCTCAACCATTTCATCTGAAACAATAATCTTTTTACTATTAACTAAATTCTTAAATGTTTTTGCAAAAGCTATTTCAGAAATTAAACCATCTTTATCTAAATCAATAAGTTGTTTTACATTAAATTGTGTAGAGATATTCATATCATCTAACAACTCATCAAAATCTTTAGATTTTATTCCATTCTTTAAATTCTCATCTTGTAGTGTTTTGAATGAATTATAAACACCATCTTCTAAACTTTTTAAATTTGCAGTATATGTATCAGCAAATTCATCAGAAACATTTGCTTTTCTAACTGGTTCTACTGTTTCAGTTCTTTTAATTTCTAAATTAGGATTTTCTTGTAAAAACTTTTCATCTTCTACTAATTGTTTTTTATTATGTGGTAAACCATTAGCTTCTGCTTTTTTATTTTTGTACCATCTAAATCCTCTAAATACTCCTTCTAAAGCACCACCTAATCCTGCACCTTCTAGTGCATTTTTAAATCTAGCTTCATACCAAGTATCATTCTCATCACTTTCTAAGTAATCAATAATTGGATTTTCTAATTCAGGTGCAAAGTCATTGACCATATCTGCAAGTCTTCCGCTATCTTGGTCAAATGCTTGAAAGTCTGCAATACTTCCTCTTGCAACAGATTTTGCTAATTGTCCTGTGCCTGTTACAGCTTTAGCACCTTTTAGTAATCTTCCACCAGAAAACCAACCAGTTAAGAATTGAGTAACACCTTTAGTGATACCACCTGCAACTGTTTCTGGGTCTTTATCAAAATCAGGTAAGGTTAACTTATCATCAATTAAACCTTTATCTTGTGCTTCTTTGTATGAAAGTAAATTAGGTTTTAAATCTGAGAATTGAAACTTTCCATCACCATTTCCAAAACCTACACCATAGAAGCCAGTCTTTTCTCCTAAAGTGTCACCAAATTGTTCAACTAAACCTATTGAAGCCTGAACACCATCTCTTACTCCATCAATTGCTGATAAACCAATATCAGTAACTAAATTTCTAGTTCTTGGTTCTTCTTGTTGATTAGTTTGAGGTACTTCTTCTTTAAATTTTGGTAACTCTAGATACTGTTGAATTTCTTCTTCATTAAATTCATTAGTATCAAACTCTATTATTTGACCATTAGGTGCTGTTTTCTTAATTATTGCCATATTAATTTGAACCGCCTACTTTTGCTATTTGGTTAGATGTTTGTTTTTCAACAATCCTGTCATATTCCTCTTGGGTCATTGCATTAGGATTATCTCTTTTAAATTTTCTAAGTTGAGTACCTGATAAACCTTTGGGTATAATAGCTACGTTAGACATATCCATTGTTAACTCAGGGTCTTCAGGTGAAGTGTTTCTTCTATTTTTTCTATTTCTAGTTCCTGAATTAGTTGGAACTGAACTTTGTAAATCTTCTTTATTAGCTTTTATTGTGTTTTGTTTACCATCTTCTATTGTTGGTGTTGTATCATTACCATCAACTGTAATGTTACCATCAGAATAATTTAAACCTGAATTTAGAGATAAATCTTTTATAATTTCAAACTGTTCTTTAACTTCTTTATTAAATGCTTTTTCTCTTTCTTGTGCATTTGAGTAATTTGATAATGGATTTGCTTTTAACCATTTTCTTAAAGATGCTTCAAATTTATCAGCTTGAAATGGACTAATTGTTTCTGTGCCAAATTTACCTGACCTAGTTGCAACCTCTGCAATATCTGAAACTTTGTCTTTAAAGAAAATATAATAATCGTTTGCTAATAAACCATCTTTTTCAGTAAATTGAAAATCTTGGATTTCTTCTTTTTTTCTAGTGTAATAATTTGATGAAACATTTGGAATATTCTTTTGTAATAATTTTAATGCACCATCATAATCACTTTCTTTTAAAAGTTTTTGTACTTCTTCATCTACTCTAGGGTCAGTTTGTGAACTAAATCCTTGTTTTCTTTTTTGAAATTCATTGAATACTTTATCTTGAACACTAAATGGAAACTCTTTAAATCTTGGGTCTTCTTTAGCTTCTAAATAAGTTTCAAACTCATCAGCAAAATTAGTTGCTTCAAAACTTTCAATAGTTTCTTTTGCTTTTAATTGAGTTGCTCTATCAGTTTCTTCATTAATTATTCTGTCGTCAATCTTACCTTTAATTTCATCAAAATCATTTTGTAAGCCTTTAACATTTCCTAGACTGTCTGTTCCAAGTTTTAAATAGTTAGGTAAATCTCTAAGTAATCTTTCAGCAAACTCTAAGTCTTGTGTAGTTTCTGCATATTCTTTTAAACTTTCTAATAAATATTTTTGGGCACTACTTTTACTTAAACCATTTGTAACTGCATCTTGGACAAAACCAGATATGTCTGCACCTATTTCTTCATTAGTTTTGTTTTTATCAAATTTACCTTGAACATTTTCTTTAAAGTTAAACTTATAATCCTCACCAATCTTAGACATTTGAGATTGAACATGAGTATTGAATAAACCATTTCTTGTTTTAGAAGTTTCAGTAAAGAAACCTTTTTCTAATGTAATAGCATCATAAGCACCTAAATCATTTTCTTGTAGAAATAATTTAAGTTCATCATTGTAAAACTTATCAAAACCATTTGGGTCAGGATTATCTAATACATTTTTCTTAGCGTATTCTTGATAAACCTTACTTTTAAACTCTTGTGCTTTTTTATTTAAAGTAAGTTCCTTATATTTTTCAATGAAATATGGGTTAGCTTCTTTAGGTATATCACCGCTATTAACAGCATCAGAAAAGCCTTTTCTATTTTTATTAAATTGTTCAATGGCTTCAGCTTCATTTAATTGTTTATCTTTTAATTCTTTACTTAAAACTAAACCTGTTCCTGCACCATTAATAAAGTTATCTAAAGATTTAGCAAAATTAGTAACACTATCGTCAATAGGTGCTTCTTGAGGTTTATAAAATAAGTTAAAATCTGTAGACCTTACTTCAGGTAATTCTGCCTGAAGGTTTAATTCTGTTTTCTTTCTAGCCATTAAACTTCAACAGTTGGTGTTATAAAATTGTTAATAGAATTTTGTGAGTTCTTCTTTTGAGTATTACTTAAAAGACCTGCCTGTTCTCTTTGAAACTCTAATCCATAATAAGTATTAGCTACATTCAATGCTGACGAAGCAAATAACATTGCAGGATTAGGTGGTTGCACATAAGTAGATTGTGCTTCTTGTCCAAACTGAATAGCTTCTAAATTTCTTTCAAATTGAGAAATATTAATATCTAAGTTTCTAGCTAAAGATGCTTTGTAGTTACCTTCAGTTCTATAAAAATCATTTAATAAAGCATTAGTAGAACCTGATAAAGCTATACCTGCACTACCTGCTGTGGTAACAAACTCTGCTCTAGCTTTTCTAGCTTTAAGACTAGCTTCAAATCCTTTTTGTGAAGATTGTTTTGCTACTTGTCTAATCTTAAGTTGTTCAGAAGCATACCTTTGAAGTGCGTTTTGTCTTGCAATTTCATTTTGTCGTCTTTGTGCTTCTTGAGCATTTTTTTGTTGTTGTTTTGCTTGTTGGTATTGTATTGCACTTGAAGCAATAGTACTCGCAATTAAAAAAGTTGATGTTGTTGGTTCACACATATAATTTTATAAACTCAAAAAAAGGTTTTTGATTAACTCCATGATTAATTTTTCTTAAAAACTTAAAACCACACCATTTTAACCAACGAAGATGCAGTTCATTTCTGCAATCTACGAAGTTCCAAAGTATTGGATATTTGTGATTTAAAAGGTTAACTACTTTTCGACTTTCTCTTAAAAAAGAAAATCTAATTCTATAAATATCTGGTGTAGCTAATAACCAAATAGTTCCCATTTCTCCTACTCCAAACATTCCTACAGGAATATTTTTAGTATCTACTATTGTTAAACATATCTCTGAACTATTAAAACCTCTGGTTAATGCTTGATATGGGTTAGAGCCAGAAGCATCTAATATTTCTCTTTTATCTTCAAATCTTAATCTAGGTGCTAAATATTCAACGTCAGTAGAAATTGTTTTTCTAATTCCATTAAACTCTTTGGGAAGCGGTAACATAGTAACCTTGCCAACTAGCGTTTATAAAGTTTGATGGTAAATGACTATCGTTCTTAATTGTTACAGTTAGCTTGTCATTTTCAGATTGAACTGCAAAAGTGTAATCTCCATCTTCTAAATTAACTGTTCCAAGTAATCCTGTACCTGTAATAGTACCAGTATAAGTAGTAGTTGATGTATCTCTGCCTACAGGCTTAACTTCTGTAGTAAAATAGCCAGTATCATTAAAAGAAACATTCCAATTTCTTATCTGTAATCTACCTTCTTTAACTGAAATTCTTGAACCCTGTGTATCTGCTGTTTGAATAAACTGCTGTGAAAAAGTAAACTTAAATTCATATTTTTCACCTATAAAATAATTTTGTGAAGTTATATCACCAGTTACTACAATAGATGTTCCTGATTGTGATACGATAGAAATTTCTTGTCCTGCTTTATTAGAAGCACCACTTCTACCTACAACTTTCATTGTATTATTTATTGTATATGGAAGTGTGATAGTAGTTTGATTTGTACCTGCGTTATAACTTTCGGTAATTTCAGAGTTATCTAATTTTCTATCTAAATGAGTTAAATAAGTTTCACCAGTATCAGTTAATGCAGGTGATATATCAATCTTTTCTAAATAGACACCATCACTTCTTTCATTGATAATAAATAATTCATTTTCTATAAAATCTATATTTAAGATATTATCAGTAGCATCAGTACCAAAAGTCCATTTACTCCAAGCACTTTGTAATCTTCTATTTTGACTTACATAATATTGATAAATAAATAGAGCATTACTTTCGTCTGAACTTAATCCTACTAAAATATTTTCAGTAGTAGCACTAGCAAGTTTAAAGACATTACTAGGAATATATTTTGGAACATTAGCTGTAATATCGTCAGCTTGTTTTATATCTGTGTCTGAGGCTATATAAAGTTCTCTTATACCTGTAAAATTTCCTTTATTAAAACCAAAATAAACATTACTACCTGCACCTACAGGTTTGATGTTTTTATCTGTTTCAAACTCTGTTGTAACATTTATTGATATGTTTTCCGCAGTTAGTGTTGCACCGCCACTTAAAATAAATTGTGTTTGGTCTGAAAATAAAAGTAATTCTTCATCAAATGAAATTGCATGACGAAGTATAGAAACTTTAGTGTGAGTACTAGCTACATCAATTGGGTCAGTATCTAATACTTGAGTTATTGTTTCAGGAAAGAACTCAAAGAACTCACCACTTCTTGACATAATAACATTTTCATCTGCAAGAAAACCTAATCTGTTTCTATGGAAAAATATGTCATTTATTCTTCTACCTACAAATGTTGGGTCAGGAACACTATCTATATCACCACAAATTCTATCTCCCCATTGTGGTACATCATAATCAGTTCCACTTAATGTATATGTAGAACCATCTGCTTGTGTAAATCTAAAGTTTCCATCTGCTGTTCTAATTAAAACATGAGGCATAGTATCAGCATCAAGTTTAAATTCTGTATCTGGTGCTATTGTTTCTTGCCAAAGATTATCTGCTTCAATAAATTTTACATAATAATCATCAAAACCATTTGATGCGTCACCAGTAATCTGAACAATTTGATTATTAATTGCAGGTACAGGTAAATCACTAAAATTTTGAACTTTATCTTTAACTACTTGTGAAGCATCATCACCAAAACCATCTGATGCTGTAATTTCTAAAGTTCCTGAAGATTTTACAATAGCAAAACTAGAGTTACCTATTTTTGTTTTTGTAATACCTGATGGTGAACCTATAGCTGAAAACAATCCATCTCTGATTGCTTCACTATCTGTATTTGAAGAAGTAAAATTATAAGTAGTGCCATCAATAGTTATTGAATACTTTGTACTATTTACACCTTGTAATATTGAATAAACTGCCTGTTCTACTTTAGCACCTGACGTGGTGTTGTCCATTTGAATATTTGTGTTTTTGTTAACTATAAAAGTATAGTCAGCAACAGTCATACAAGTAAAATCTTGTTTAGGATTAGAACTTGTTAAATAATTAGTAGCACCAGTTTGATTTACAACTGTTTTAGCATTTCCCAAAATATCATAAACAGCAATACTACCATTAGTAATAGCCACAACGTATCTTTCATTAGCATCTCTATTAATATTGTGAATGTAAGCGTTACCAAAAGAAGTAGCTGATAACTTTGCTACATAATTAGTATTAGGTCTTTTTTTTAATCCTTCTACTACTGAACTAAATCCATTAATTTGTTCTGAAGCCTGTGAGTTTAATCTTAAGACTTCAGGTTGCTGAGAAACACCTTGTACTAGATTAGGAATTGTACGACTGACTAAAGCCATTAGTACACTCCATTGTTTCTAACAATTGTGTAAGCCTGTTCAGGTGTATCAAATATGGTGTAATCCCCTGTTAAACTTTCAGCTTGTTTAAGAATACTTAACGCTTTTAATTCGTCTTCTTGTGAAAATTTATGAAGTGTATTTGCACCTAAAGTTCTATCGTGAAATATTCTAGCACTTCTAATAGTTATATATCTTTTAGCTTGTTCAGGAATTTCATTAAATGGTAATAGATAGACTACTGTAGCGTTATCAAAGTCTTTATCAAAAGTTTCTTCATTCTTTGCAAGATTATAAAGAAAAGTATCTCTTTGAACTATATTGTAATCACCTTTAGAATATTTTCTTGGGTCTATTTCTACTCTAACTACATTGTTAGCTAGTGGAATTTTGTTATCGGTGTTTCTTGTTAAAGTTACATTTGTATGTGTATTAAAGTGCCAACCTTGTGATTGAACTTCTCTTGCAACTTCAGATAAAACATTTTTAGCAATTGTACCATCTACAGGTAAAGAACCTGTTAATGAGTTCAATGGTGCTTCACCAATTGTACTCAATATAGTATTTACTGCTTCTAATTCGGAAGTTCTAGTTTGTGTTGTCATAATAATTTAAACACAGGCGGAAGTTGTCTGTGTTAGCCTTCCGCCTATGTATTCTGTAAGTATTAAGATTGATTATGCAGTCTTGATTGAGATTGCACTTTCTGGTCTTAAAATACCATGACCCATTGCCATTCTAGCAGTCATTAGTGTACCTAAACGTCTTGCATCATAAGTACTTTCCATGACTAGGTCTTTTAATTTAACAGTACCAATTGCACTTGAGTGCATAACTACAGCGAAAGTATTGCTGAAGTCACCATTGTAAGTGTTGTTAGTACCAGAGATTGCACTTGATAAATCAGTTGCAAATACTTCAGTAGCAGTATTAGATTTAACAATTGGCACTCCACCGATTGAAAGAACTGTACCTTTACCGAAATCTCCATTTTCTTTAGAGAAGTCTCTGTTTACTAACTTATCTACGTTAGCTAATTGGTAGTATTGGTCTGGTGCTACGATACATACTCTACCTGCTGTAGGTATGTTTTTCTCATCTAATTTTTGAATTGCTTCAAAAACACTTTCGATAAGAGAAGTAGCGTTTGTGTTAGCATCAGCATCTAAAATTTCTTCACCTGCGTTACCACCAGTAACATTAGGTGTAGTAGTTCTTGAAGCTAAGATAGCTAACGATAGAAGGTGCTTATCAACCTTATTTGCAAGAGCCTGACCCATTTCTTTTGAGTAGATGCTTCTTACATCATAATGATTTTTAAGTTCTTCTATTTCTGCAACGAAAGCATCAGCAAGTAACATATCATCTATGTTAATTACTTTTTCGTTGTGTTTAACTGCTTGACCAAGTATTTCGTTACCTGCTGTATGGTAATTAGCCGATACAGTACCAGTAACAGGAAATTGAGCTGATTTACCATTAGAAATAGTTCTAACAGTAGTCATACCCAACATCTGATTTTCTCTGCCAAAAGTTGAAAGTACTTCTCCTGAAAATAATTTCAAAAAGAGTGCGTTTGAATCGTTAGCTGAGTTTACTTGACCAATTGTTGATATTTGTGCGTTTGACATAATATCGTCTCCTTATTGGTTTGTTGGTTTGTTGTATTGACCTAACTACTTTCCATAATCAGAAGGTTATCTGTCGTAACAGGCAATCTTTTTTGAATTTGGTTAGTCACCTCTCTTAAGAGAGATGGTGATTATTTATTAAACCTAGAAGACATTATCTTCCAAAACTCTTTATTATCTTTATCTATTTTTTTAGTGCATTTACATTTATCACAGGTACACACTCCATATTCATCTGCGTGTAAAGGCATCTTACAATGACAATCGTGATGACATTGTTTACATTTTTTAGATTTTTGTACCAAGTTTCCAAGACCTCAATGACCAGTAAACAGGTGACAACTTTTTGTTACCACTTACTTTTGCTAAAATAGGTTTCATTCTATCAAAGAAAGCCTTACGTCTTACTGGGTCGTCACGTTTGATTGACATTGAAGCGTCACCAAATCTAACTGTTTTTACGCTATCGCCATCTTTAACAAATACTTTAAATTTTTTGTTACCTTTAGTTTCTCTAATAATTTTATTTAAAGGTTTTTTATCTTCCTTGTCTTGCATATTTTTTAAAGTTTCTTTTTTTAGATTTATTCATTGATGAAAGTTTTGGTCTTCTAGTATTTTGTGAAGTCTTTTTATATTTAGACCTTGTTTCATGCTCAACCTTATTAAGGTCAAATTTCTTCTTAGCCACCTACGCTTTCTTTTTGTCTTTCCAATTGTTCTTCATGGCTTTGTAAGCCTTAGGTGAAACTGTGCTATCTTTTTTACTTCTTGAGATACCAAGTTTTTTTCTTCTATTAATGTTTTTTACTAATGACATTATTTTTTACCTCGTATGTTTTTAATTGTAGATAATCCAAAACTACCTGAGTAGACAATTAAAACTGCCCACCAAAATTCTTGGGTAGCGTTTGATAAAATTTCAAAACCTTTAGCCATATAAGGTTGTGTGTAAGGTATGAAACAAAAGAGAAATATTAAGGCTATCTTAATAGTTAATACCTCATCTTTAATACTATTGTTACCTGAACGTATCTGTTCAATTGATACTGATTTTTCTAATTCAATTTCTTTTGCTCTAATAATCTTTTTCTTTTCAATATTGTGTTGAATAGCACCAACTGTCTTGTCAGCTATTATTCTAGTAATAGGATTTTTAAGAATAGGTAAAATAAAATTAAGCATTTCTAGACCTGTTGTATGATTTAGAAACTATTCTTAAATTAGAAGGTTTATTGTTCTTTGGGTTGCCATCTTGATGGTGAACGTCTTTACCATTGATGGCATTGCCCAGTTTCTTCTTCATTAACCTTCTGGCTAAATTTCTTTTGGCTCTATTTTTCTTCTGTTCTGGTTGAGAATGATAATTCTGATATTCAGACTTATAATCTCTTGCCATTTAGAATACTGAACTCTTAGCTAATTTAAGTTCTACTTGTTTTCTGTAAGCAGGGTCGTTTGCATATCTTGGGTCATTCAT
>Ga0209653_1001330_pt1 | contig 20144 bp, 42 predicted proteins | sample SaaInl6LU_22_DNA_FD_184644 | JGI IMG/M metagenome (GOLD analysis project Ga0209653, IMG submission 184644) | Marine microbial communities from expanding oxygen minimum zones in the Saanich Inlet - ESP_116LU_22_DNA (SPAdes) (version 2) | ecosystem: Environmental > Aquatic > Marine > Intertidal...
CAATGTACATGAACTCCTCATCTTGAAAGTATCGTACATACTCACGACCACCCTTACCTATGACTTCAACACGACTAACAGCACTAAACTTACCTTCACTCTTTTCTGTTTCAGTCATCTTTCACCTTTTTCTATATTAATCATATAGTCACGAACATCTGTAGGATACTTCACTGGTCCGTCTTTGGGTTCATTGGCATCTTTTAGTTTCTTACGTATTGTTGTAATCCACGGTGCTTCACTGCCTGTCTCAATGCCATCCATATAGCCTTCTAGCCATATACAAAATTCTTTATGGTTCATCACTCACCCTCTCACGATTTATCTGAACAAACTCCTCGCACACCGTACTCATGTCAGCCCACTCTTTAGCTTGTACAAGTTTCATTTCCCTTGCTCCTCTAGCACAGCAATAGAACGCCAGCCTTCAGCTCTACGCTTATGCCACTCTACTTGCTCTTCAAGCTCTTCAGTTCTATTACGCTCAATGTCTAGCTTCTCCTGTGTCTCTGCTATGGTGTTACGCAGATGCTTGTTGTATTGCTTCATGTTATTAAGGGCGTTCTCAACGTCCCCTAAGTTCCATTCAAGTTTCTCAATACGCCCTGAGTTCCTTTGCATATGGATTTCTTTAGCATCTTGAAAGCCTCGTTTGTAATGGAACATAGCCGCTTCTTCTGCATCCCTATGTAGTACAGAGTTACCTGACCCTTCAGTAATGTACTGATAACAAGGGTAACAAAGGTTATTGATGAAGTGTCCTTCATGGCTCTGGTTGGTACAATCTTTAACTAAACATTTCATCACTCTTCCTCCTCTAGCATACTATCTATAATCTTACGCATCTCTAGTAGTCCTTTGTACATCCTTGATGCGCTTTCCTTTGGTTTGATGCGGTATTTAATATTTGGCCACCAGGTATTTGTGGCTTTTTTATGCCACCTGCAATCGTCATCATCAAAATACTCAATCTCAGCGCCTCTAGCCCACGCCACAATCAGGTTATGGTGTGGATGCCATTTAGAGCGATCTTCTACTACTATGCGTGCTGTTTTTATGTAGCGATCTTGGTTTATACCATCGCAAGCGTACTCACACTCATAAAGCTGACCTGTCTCTTCGTCTCTTAGCTTCATCACTCACTCTCCTTATATCACTCTCATTATATTCATCACAGCCTTCACTCATGTCAGCTATAGCTATAGGTGCGTCATCACCGCCCCACCACTCTTTAGCTTCACGCACATCTATAGTGTACTTACGAATGCACTCATTCCTATTTAGGTCACAGATATTATTAGCTCTTTTTAACCATTCGGTGAACAACCTATACGCCTCACCAGAATCATCCACTGTCTCTCCTTTATAATGAAATCCGTTAGCGTCCAGTTTAATTATCTCTTCTGGTATACCAGTCATACGAAATTGAATATTGCTTTCTTCCATCACTCTTCCTCCTGTGCGGCTTGAATCATGGCTTTGTATGCTTTTACTTCATCAAGCGTCTCACCATCTACATGCGTATCCCACCAAGCATCAATCATTGCCTCTGTAGGTTCTACAGGTACAAGGACGTATCCTTCAGGAGGTTCGTATTCTGCGATAGGAACGTCATTTATACCCACTACATAACCAGCTTCCCAAGCTAACTGAGCCATCTCTTCTTCTACCATAATTATTGGGCAATCTTTATTGAGATTCTTCCACCATTCTTCAAAGGTCATAGCTCTTCCCAATCCAAAGTATCTCTCTTACCAGTAAACACTAGCCACGCCATTTTTAACCTATGGATTAAGCAAAGCTCATCTCCGTAATATGGCCTTGCAGGAATCCAACTACCTTCCTTATCTAGCACCTGATCGTGCCTATAGTTGCTGATAATATCTCTTGGTGTAAATTGTGCAGGTATTCTCATCACTTAACCCCAAACCTAGTCTCTTTCCCCATATCCACAAAGCCGATGCGAACCTCATCACCTAAGCGGTAGAAGTTGATATTGCTTACACCATGGCAGTGATCTTCCATCCACTCCATAATCTCAGCCAGAGTACCGACATAGAAAGTATCATCTTCTACGTTATGGATAGCGGCATACATTTCATAGCCAGATACAGGCTCATCTTCCGACTCATTAGGCTCCCAATATTCACAGTCACACACATAGCGACCTTCAGCGTGTGAAGCATTACGGTTGTAACCATGCGGAGCATCTGGATGCCTATTGCACTTCACTTCATTGGTGACGTACTCATCGCCTTCTGGCTCTTCATAATTCGCAAGCTCTTTACGTAGCTGTACGTTATCAGCGGCTATTCTGGTGATCTGTTCGTTAGCCGTTCGCAGTGCTCGGATAGAATCCAAGTGCTTTTGCTGACTTTCTTTAAGCTCTTCTCGCAATTCTTCGATGACCTCATCTCTGCCATTGCTCATTTTTTCAAGCTCATCTATGCGTTTCTGTTGTTGTTGCCATGCTTCATAGGTCATCCCTCTTCCTCCTGACTACAGGATATTTTGTTAGCAAATTCAACTAGCGAATACCCATCAGTAGATATTGGATTATCTAGGAAATCTTGATACTTGTTTTTACTAACCAAGTAATCCTTAGCTTTTTTATAACCATCAGCAGTCATATCAAACATCACTCTTTCTCCTGTGCGGCTTGGATCATGGCTTTGTATATTTTCTGCATATCTTCAGTATAATCCCAAGGGTGCACCTCTAACCCTGCCTCTTCCATCTTCTCTGTAGGCTCCACAGGTACAAGGACGTAGCCTTCAGGTAGATAGGCAAGCATTGACTTACCTCTAGGTCTTATCTGATTTGCCTTTATAATAGATTCCAAGTGATCAATGCGTTCTTGTTGGCAATCCCATGCTTCTTTGCAAGCTATTTTCGATTGCTCCACGTGTCCTGAACTCCAGTCAGATACAGGAGCACCATCTTTCCAAGAGTTGCCCCACGACTTTCTCCACCATTCTTCAAAGGTCATCCCCATCGTCCTTCTAATATCATTGATGTTAGCTTACCTATGCACTCTTGATGGTGCTCTTCCCACTGCCTGCGCTTATCTGGTGACTCACCCTGTACCTTTGGGTACTCAGCTTTCTTCATCGCTTCTAGCGCTTTTATCATTGTGGCTTTACTTGCTTTGAACTCTACAGCCATCACTATTCCTCAAATATAAAGGATGCTATTTCTGCCAAGGACCAGATGATAACTAGGCCAGCGCCAAACTGAAATACTAAATCACTCATCTGCAAATGCCCCCGAACGAATCAATGAAAACTCCTTTAGCGAGACATGGGAGATAGAGTTTTCGTCTAGTTTGGATTCCATGTACTCAATGTAGGCCATCAAGGTTTTAGATTTATTGAGTATTATGTTTACGCTATCATTAGTTTTTGACCTGATATCTACAAGCTGGTTGTATCTTTCAGCACACTCTGTCGCCTTTGATTTCCAGTACTCAATATCAATAGACATCCTACTGATTGTCATTCGGTTATCGTTGAGTCTGTTTATTGCATTCAGATAGCTTGTGCCTGATGACTCAATAGCGATCTCAACATCTCGGTTTGTCTTTCTACCAATTCCGTTAAACATCTTAACAGACCCATAGCGTTCCCAATGCTTTTTTAGGTCATCCATAGTTTCAATGCCTTCGGCAATCAGGATATTTCTTGCCCTTATAGGTAAAAGATCTTCAAAAGCGCTCATCCTAACACCCCATCTAAGTAAGCTACGAACAGGAATAGACCTAAGATAATGGTCATAGCGAATGGTACTGACTCAAACCACTTAGACATCATTTCTACTCCTAATCTCTTCGAATCCTTCCAGTCTAGACTTAGCTAGTTTAACTCTGCGCTTATCTGCCAGTGATAACGTATCCCATGACCGGTTATCTGCCATAGCAACTATAAGCTGATCCTGTGCCTCCGTTATCTTCATCTCCCTGGTGAATACAGGACGCTCATAGTCTTGGTCAGCAGGGAATAGCTCTTTACGATCTACTCCAAGAGCATCAACTACTGCTAGACCATTGGCACCACACACAAAGCAATATGCACCTACCGACCCATCATCACGCTCACTGATCATTAGGTTCATATCCTTACCATCGTGAACAGGACAAGGTGCGCGGAACTTCTTGCCATAGTTCTTAAAGATTGGAAGTGCATGTAAGATTGCCTCAATCGCCATTAACCTAACTCCCCCTGTGCCTCATACAGATCACATTCCAAGCTTTCTATGTGACATTCAGTCTCATACCAAGCATCAGACTCTTCATCCATCTCTTCCTGCTCAAGCTTCAGATCCTCAATCTGACGCTCAAGATGCTCAACTCGCAGTGCTAAAGATTCCCAAGTGCGTGACATAATTACACCCTCCGCAAAGCAGGCTTACGCCTGCTCCTCTCTGATTGAAACTGTATGAGTACATTCTTTGTCGGAGAATATTACTACTGCGCGATCAGCAAGCTCTTTAGTCTCAAAAGGCAGTGAGTAAATTACTTTGCCAGCTTTGCTGATTACTTCTACAACGTATGAGTTAGTCATGATGGTGTCTCCTAGTGATTTCGTATTAACCATATGTGTATTCTACCTAATCTTACCTAAATGTAAACACTTTTGTTACATTTATTTACTCTTTGAGTACGCCCAGGCAATCTGGCGGCTCTTAATCCAGTTGGCAACCTCTGGAGTAAGCGGTTGTGGTTGTATATTGTGCTTGTCACCGAAGCCATACCAGGAGCCATACTTCTCACGGTACTTATGATCTACCCAGTGCTCCTTGTAACCCTTCGAGCTGGCATAACCGACTAGCTGCCGGTAGAAGGATATCTTCTCTTCCCTGGTCGCAATCTTAGCCTCAGCTTTCTCTACCTTCTGCAGCTCTTCCTGTGTTGTCTCTATCTGTACTGCGATCGGTATCTCATAACCACAGCTGCAACGTATACCAATGAACTTGCGGTAACACTGCGGACAGTCATGAGTCTTAGCTTCTTTCTCCTCTTTATCCTTCACCAAGTTGCGCTCGTTATATTCCTTCTCACCGTCATCTAGGTATGCAGGTACGAAGTCCTCAGCAAAGCATCCGAACTGCTCTACATTGCCAGCGTGATCCAGCACAATGCAATTCTGCTTACCGGGATGCGTGCGCATTCCTCGACCTATTCTTTGGATCCAGGTTATTAACGACCTTGTCGGATATGCATCTAAAATACAGGAGACCCCAGTGGAGTCGAAGCCGGTATTCAGTAGCTTAGAGCAGGATAAGATTAGGAACTCACCCTTGGTGTGAGCCTGGATGATGTCTTCACGCTCTTCTGGGTCCATATATCCATCTACGTGCTCAGCGCTTATACCGGCCGCTTGGAATTGACGCACCAACTCCTTCGAGTGGTTAATGCTAGGTGTAAATGCGATCGTCATGCGACCAAATGCACGGCGCTTCCAGTTCTCTATGATGTCACCATTCAGTGCTTTATCAGAGTCAATTGCACGTACAAGATCACGCTCATCATAGTCCCGCCCACCAGTAGGGATAGCTCTTGTCTTAACACCTTCAAGGGCGATTCTCCGACTTGAATAGTAGTCCACAGGACATAGGTAGCCGCCAGCAAGAAGTTCCCTAGAAGTAGTTGGTACAATGAGGTCATCATAATATTTACCTAGCCCTTTACTGTATGGAGTGGCAGTCATGCCGATAAATGGAATAGCGTTAAGCTGCTCCATGATTCTGGTTAGGTACTTGTAGTGTGTATGAGCCTCATCTACGATCGCCAAGTCCCATGGGAATGACTGTATGCCGAACTTATCCAGCCTGCGCGCCAGCGTCTGAGCTGAGGCTATCTGAAGCGGTTTCGAGTAATCAGTGCGCCAATGATCCCCCTGGATAACACCAAACTCCAACCCCATACCGTCATATGCTTCAAGTGTCTGCTCGATAAGCTTGATACGATCGCAGATAATCACTGCTCGCTTACCCTTATTGACAACCTCGTTCAGGATATATGCCGCGGTTATCGTCTTACCGAATGAGCATGGCGCTGCAAGTATTGGTCGCTTATGGCCGGTCTGCAGTGAGTGGCGCAACATATCAATAGCTAGTTTCTGGTGGGGTCTTAGCTGCATGGCTTTCTCCAGGCAATAGTTGTCATTTAGAGAGCTGTTAGTGACCTATTAGCTCTACACACTGTTTGTTCTGATGCACATCTCAGGTAATCAGCAACCATTTATACTCAGGCTGGCAAGACCTGACCTACTAGGCATACTCGGTATGCTTCGTCACTATTACGCTGTTTATCCCGCTCTCTAAAGGTTAGAGATGTGGTGAAAGCCTTTTGCTGCGGAGGGTCTGGCTTAGCCTCACAACTGTTTATACTGGGCAGATACAGTATCAGGTATAGCATCAGAACAAGCGTACTAAACCTGTTGCTGTGGATAACTTTACCCAAGCTGTGGATAACTAAGTGAATAACTTTCAGGAAGGTTGTTGCATCTATGCACAGGTGTGCACTAAAATGATAACTCCAAAGGCGCTGTGTAAAACAGGTACTAGGAGTTTTACTTCCGGTATTTAGCTTATCCAGTGCTTGGGGTCTGCAAACCCCACAGCGTCTTCCTAACTTACAATCTCCTAACTTAGTCGTCAACTCTAAATAATCGCTGATACAGATTAGCTCGGCGGTTAAATATATCCTTTACGCGCTTCAGGTAATCGATCGTAAATTTCTTAGGCTCATTGTCTGACTCTAGGCGCTCGACCCGGTCTAAGCCCCATCGGCTTACCATGCCAGCTCTAAAGTTAGCAGCATCACCTGATCGATACCTATTGCAAGCAACACACTGACCGGCCGTATTATCTAAGCGGAACTTGTGTTGGCCATGTGCGCCCCTGGACAGCATATGACCGCAGTCACGTGTGCCACCGAACTTCTGCTCTGGCATCGAACCACAGGATATACATCCAGTAGTGCTATCCCTGAGCCTGACATATCTATTAAATGCTGACTGTGCCTCACGCACATAATCTGACTTGGTCTTAAGCTTCTGCTTGCGCTCTGCAGTCTCTTTCCTCAGAGCTTTTGTGTAGTCTTTCTTGCCCTTCTCAGACTTAGCATATGCAACCAGACACTCAACACAACAAAACGCCTTCAGGGAGCCATACAGAGCGTCTGAGGCGCTTATCTTCTTACGACAGTTGCTACATCGTCTAGTGGCTGACTTCATTTGGTACTGGCTCATCGTTAAGCTTACAGCGGATACCCTCAACCATTCTGGTAATGTCCCTTGCCAGGTCATCCTTGGTAACAGCATCAGGTACGTTTTCGCAGTACAGAGCAATATCTATCAGACCATTAACCGATACATCTATAGCATCAAACATCGTCTGCGCCTGCTCTGACATCTCCTCAAGGATAGTCTCAAGATGAAATATATATTCATCATCAGACATATCCTTGCGACTGATTACCAACTCCTGAGTCTCCACTACCACTTCCCTGATAGTGCTAGGCGCTTAGCTGGTGTCATCTGCTCAAGTAGAGCAATTTCCTCAGCCTTAGAGCCCCTGTTGCGGCTTTCCATAAAGTCCAACTTACCTAGCTTAGACTGCTTCCTGATAGTGGATTCAGATACATCATACTTCTTAGCTATCTGAAGTATTGTCCAGCCATTATCAACCAGCTTCTGTACCTTACCAGTATTTAGGTCATGTTCTAGGATCTGGAACTTCTTATGAGATGCGGCGTGTGTATTCACTCAACGTCTCCTTCTTTAATAAATACGCCATTTTCATTGAGATAGCCTTTGCGTTCTTTAATATCTTCCCAAGCCACCTCCATGCACTCCTTTATGTCTGACTCGATCAGCTCCGCAATCATAATCAATACTACGATGCAGTCACCGATATCATCCTTAGCAGCCTGATGGCGACCCTTAGCAATGTTATCTGCCAGCTCACCCATCTCACTCATAAGCTTAAGTGTCTGAGTGCGAGCATCACCGTTGATAGTGATGCCACGCTCCATACCCCAGTCAGCAATGCTGTGTGCTAGTTGTTCTAGTGTCATGTCTAATCCTTAGTATGCAAATGCAACGATAAACAATACCAGTAGTGCGACCATACCGATGGTCATCGTTACCAGCTTAGAGTTTACCCCGCCTACATATTCTGTAAGTGCGTCTATCTTGTCGCAGATATTATCAAGAGGCATACGCTCAATCTCACCTAGTTTATCAACAGGATCATTAACAACGTATGAGTCGGCCGGTGGTGCAATATCAATCTCCAGCTGCTCTTCTTCACCACCAGTCTGACGTATCCATTCATAATCCTCGGCAGCCTTCTGTTCCTTACGATCTGCCAGTCTTAGTTTATAGGTCTGAGAATATATAGAACCTATTGAACGGCCTAGAGCCTCAGCCATAAACTCTGGCTTACATTCACGATCGATTAGATTGCGAAGCATATTATTATCAGAGTCTGTCCAGCGCTTACCTTGATTAGCTAGTTTCATGAGTTTTTCCTCTTGAGTTGTTCATACTGACAGTCGTCAGGTCTGGGTAGGTAGAGTGAGAGTGTGGCAGCATAGGCGTCCACCTGAGACATATAGCTGAACATCTCACCCTTGGTTAAATTCTTAGTAGATTTAAGCTGTACAGGAATGACAGCCGTACCGATGCGCTTCTCAGGCTCATAGCCTAAAAACTCATGCTTCATTTTGGTATGAATCTCATCGGTGCTGAAGTCTGTACCCTTGCGTACATTGATGAAGTCGGCAATCTCCTTCATCCACATCCAGTACAATGCGTTCTGAGACAGCGATCGGTTGCCGCGCTTGATCTCGAAGTTGAAGTAACCGTGCTCCTCAAGCATCTGGCGCATATCACGCAGACACTGAGCGATGCCTGGCTCAGAGCTTACCAGGCGTTTAACTGAGTCGTTCATTCTGCCTCCTCAGTCATCGTGTAAGCAGTACCGTCAGCCATGATGAATGACACACCATTACTAAAAAACTCATTACTGACGTAACCCGCGCTTATTTTTTCCTGCAGGTAATCAGCCGTATCGGCAGGATCATTGCAACGGTATAGCTCGACCCATGATTCACCACGTGATTTATAAACAGCGTACTCAGTCATATTCATCTCCTAGTTAAAGTACACAGCTATAATCTAATCAATATATACAGATGTCAACAAAAAGATTACTAAAGACCAATAAAATCGCACACTGACATCTCAAAATACTCTGCCAGCATCTCTAGTTTCTCGGTGTTGATATGCTTACTGTTGCGCCACTTGTATAGACACTGCCTAGATATATCTAGGTCAGCCTGCATCTGGCTAGCTGTAACACCTGCCATTGCCATTGCTATGTTGATGCTTCTACCGATATTGATTTCCATATTGCCTCCATAAAAAAGCGCCAGTTTCCCAGCGCCTGGTCTTATTTAAAACGGGATATCATCCTCGAAGTCATCCTGCGCAGCTTGTGGAGCTGTGCTTTGCTGTGCCGGCTTCTGATAACCCTGAGATGGATTCTCATCTTTAGGGCGTACACTGAAGCTGACAAGCGGAGCACGATCAGACGCGTCCTCAGCTTTCTTCCAACCCGACAGCCAGTAGTCTTTGCCATCAATGTTAATGCTGCCAGAGAAGTGCGGATGTTTATCAGACTGACGGTTCTCATTTTTCCAGATAGCGCCGCGATTAGTTTCATCATATTGATTGCTCATATTAGAGTTCCTTTAGTTTTTCATATTGAGTTTGTATTGCTTCACAGGCTTTCTCTACCTCAGCCGCCAGTAAGCTGATGTAATCCTCATCACGCTCTACTCTGACAATCAGAGCAGGCATATCAGGATGGTAGGAAACAAAGTCACACCACTCACGCTCTGTCACCCAGAGCTGGCCCATGACCTGTTGTTTATATGTGCTCGGCAGTTTATTACCACGCAGGTAGCCAACATGCGTACTAGGCGCTGGGCATTTAATCTCTAGCAGTCCATTGTCACCAATCAGACCATCAGGACTAACACCGCACTCCAGAACGTCATGCTTACAAAAGCCAATCTCATCTACATCATTGCCAGATGCAAATTCGTAGAATGATCTAGCCTCTGGCTCTAACTCAGTGCCTCGCTGCATCCATTCAGTCACCTTAATCTCAGATGCCATATTGTTCATCAGGCGCTCAGCGATAAGTTGATTGATGTAACCTTCTGCAGATGTAGAAGGCTTACCTGCGGCAGTAATCAGCTTGGCAAAGCTGGAACCACTTGGACAACCCAAGCGATCACGCAGCCAGCCTTCTGTGCCCTGTTCGTAGACACAGATCCTCATTACATATTCTCCGCAGCAGCAGCAGTGTGGATAGCTTTCTGGCAAGCATCGTATGCCTGCTTGTACTGAGCCTGAGTTAGCTCATCCAGCTTATTCACCTTGTAATGCTTTAGGAGCTTACCTAGATCGCGCCCAGCGTGCTCTACAGCCTCGCCAAGCAACTTTGCCTCTGCCTTAGTGATAGATACTACTACAGGCTCAGAAACGCCTTCCTGAGCGTCTGAGGCGCTAGGGAATGCCTCGCCAGCGTAGATATTCAGACCTAGACCAAACAGAGCTAAAGTTTTAGTCATGCAACGCATGCGAGCAGTATTGATCTGCATGGCATCTGGGTTAGCGATAGCATTGTTCTTGTAGTTCAATACAGGCAGCCAGCCTTTACGATTCGCAGTATCTCTACCTACAGTAATAGACAGATCGCAGTGAACCATTACAGTACCGTTAGGCAACCACTCCTCAGTAAACTCAATAGAGTTATTTGGGTAGTATTCCATAAGGGTTTTGTAAGCGAACGTCCAAGCGATATAATCAAGCCCACCTTTCTTCTCAACATGATCAGTGCAGTCAATGCGAGAAAAGGTGTCAAAGATAGTGCCTGCGATGGAGTTAGTTGCGGTCATATTCATATCCTCATTGGTTAGCAACAGATTCTATTTGACCATAGATAGTTTACATATACAAACAACATAGCACACAAAGGTAAATAAATAATGACAACAGACTACTGGTACAACCGCGCAAATAAGTTCCAATCAGATATAGACCACATCAAGTGGCAGATAGAGAATGACAAGACGGTTGATGTACAGCAGCTCAGGGAGATAAAGAATAGATTGGTAGAAGAGTTGATGGTCTGCCGAGAGGCTATAGACCAGTTCAGTAAGTAAAAAAAGAGCCAGCTACTGGTGCTTGTAGCTGGCCCAACCCCAGTCCATAGGATATCACATGGAGACTTACACGTTCACCCTATGCCTGTAGGCATTAACCAGAACTTAATAAGACCATACAGTCGGCTCTGGGAAGCCATCATCTGCCGTAGCAGTGTCTACATGGATAAACCGGCCATTACCCTTCTGCTGCACACCGATACGCTTAAATCCTAGCTCGAATGCCAGACGCATAATTTCATGTGCATCTGCTCGATCTACACCAATGTCAGCTGCTTTAGCTGAGCTATGCGCGCCAGGCTTACTCTTCTTAGCCTCTATGGGATGGTCAGGACAACGATACCCAGATGTGATTCGCATAGGTTTGCCATATGCCTCACGTAGCGCATCTAGCTTATCCATGAAGTCCTGGTCCATTGGTGATTCACCGCAGCCGCATTGGCACGCCATCTCACCTTCACTAAAGTACTTTGCTGTCCAAGTCATTTGGCCACCCCTTTCTGTTTCTCAAATGTGCGTAGACCACCAAGACCTAGCATACCCATCATAACAGTCATTAGGCTGCTCATGTCGAACTCTGGCAGTGGAGGTATCGTAACCCCTGCCGCAGTCACGCCGAACACGATCAGCGGCTGTAGGACAAAGTGGTACATAAATGCAAATCCACACACCCAGCCGATGAACGGGCGCCAGCCGCCTTTAAATATTGAACCAGATGCAGCTTCTGCTTTATTGACCTCGATCTGAGCCATAGCAAGCTGCTGCGCGTGCTTCTCAGACATGGTAGCGATCTCATGTGCAAGAGCGTTCTTTTGGTCTTTGTCCTCTACGAACTTGTCCAGTAGCCCCGTCACAGGGCCGATCAGTGCTGATAACATAGGTCACCTCACTTCTTTAATGCACTTGCGCCAAAGAAAGCAGATACCAGTACCGCAATAGATGCAAAGTAGGTAGGTGCAATATCAGCGATCAGAGATGCGGCAGTTGTCATAGCAAACAGCTCAGCAAAGAATATACCCATTGGATATACAAGTAAGCCAATGAGAGCAAACCAAGCCATACGCCTGATCGCATCACGCTGAGCATCGTCATCAAGCATCTTGCGTTTGCGATCTTCAAGCTCAATTATTGCCAGCTCTTCAGGATCTAGTTTTCCGTTTCCGTTCGTGTCGTACTTTTCTAGTTCGCTCATCAGTAGGTCAACTCATCTAATGCAGTCCACACATCATCCATATCTTGCTGGAATCTACTCATATCCTTACGAACCTGCTCCACAGCAGCTTTATACTGCTCTGTGTTAGCGGCAAAGCCTCTAAGCTCATCTTGGTTCTTAATGATACCTTCTAGACTGGTTTTTAATTGTGCTAGATTACCCTGTAGCTCTGACAGGTTCTGATCCTCTATGCGAGTCTCAACACGCTCAATACGCAAATCCAGCCGCCCCATATCCAAGTTGCTGACAGTCTTAGAAACAACCGCAAGCCTCTCTTCAATCTCTGCCATGCCCTGCTCAAGGTCTAAGCGCATAGCTGCCATCTCCTGCTCTAACTCTAAGCGAGCATCAGACAGGTCTTTCTTAAGCGGCCCTAGATCTGGTATTTCTTCTACCGCTTCCTCTACAGCCACCAAACGGCTATACAGCTCACTGGAAGTCCATATAGCGCCAGCACTACCACCAATCAAAGTCACAGCAAAACCAAGCACAGCGCTCTTCACAGGCACTGTAAATCCAAGCAGCTCAAACTCTGTTGATTCAGCTACCGCTTCAACCTTATCCTCTATAGGATCACCGGAGCGCTTACCACTCACTGGTAAATGCCCTCGCCATCCGAGTACACATTCTCTGTCTGGTATGGTGTGGTGAAGTATAAGGAATGGCTCATACCAGCCACATACGCCCCTGTGCTGCTGTAGTACGTTGTCGTTATGTAGCTGTTTACTACGTCTAGAGATGTGTAGGAATTTTCTATCTCTACGCCATACTGATCCGCAAACTGATCCATGTGATCGGCCAGATGCGAATCTACTGCCGCGCTTGAGTATGCTGCGAATTCTTGGGCGTTTTTGTTTACCGCTGCTAGACTGTTGTTGTAGTTGTCTTGCATCGTATCTGTCACGCCATCGGCTGCTCCACTTGAAACTGCGTAATCCTGTAATGCCTCTGCCTCCACTGTGTTAGACACAGAGCTTGCCATAGTATTTATGGTTGTAACAGTTCTTAGTGCAACTGTCGCCTCAGCGTACTGATCTACAGATGACTCTAGATTAACCTTAGCCTGATTCGCTAAAGCCTCAAGCTGATCCTGTGCGGCATAAAAAGAATGATCTACGAACGCTTGAATAGCTTGATTGTAAGCATCCTGCTGAGCATCAGTGATTAACGCCTGTTGGTATGCATCGTTAGCTATGAACAGGTTATTATCTGCTGCACTCACCGCGCCAGCTACAAAATAGTTACCAGTTGTTACCTGATTGTCTATAACGCCGGATGTTGTGGTTACATTATTGATTACTGTCTGATCTGACGCATCAAGGTTAGCGGAGTGTGCTACGGAAGCGCTCAGACATACTGCGAGTGTCACTAGACGCATTTTCATTAATCTCCTGTGTCAGCTCTCGCTCCCAGCTTGGTTCGCCATGAAGCTTTACTGAATAGTTTGGCCTTTTCTCTGGGTACTTATCCCAGTAGATGTAAGCCATCTTACCAATGTACGTTTTTCCCTTGATCGTAATTGGACATGGTGTGCCAGCCTCATACATAGCCTCAAACACCCTAGCGTCATTGCACAGCAATGTCAGCGCCCCTATCTTCATTCCCTGATCATAGAGTACTTTTGATAGCTTTAGTTTCTCACAAAATTCATCTGTTTTATATGTGCCAGCAGAGATGCCAACAAATGCGGTCTGAGCGCCGCCAGAAAGCCCTATGAGACATGAGTCAGCACCGCTAGACATATACGTTGGTGCTATAGCCGAAGGAGGCGCAGCAGACTTGCTAGAGCCTGTCGTTTGATTAATGACTGTGCCTGAGTTTGTGGAGATATCACCGCCAGCTTGCTGATTAGTATTCAAGTCACCTGTCTGAGTGTTACTTGAGTCAGCTAGCGCAGTTAGGCTACAGAAGCAGATAGCCAGTAATTTATAGCGAATGCGACTGCAATCCATACTATACGCTCCATCCATAGGTTAGCGGCCGTACTTAGCTCCAACTTACGGATTCTTCTCTCATGGTCATCAGACCTAGTATGCGCCCTTTTAACAGCGTCATAAGCATTATTGTGGCGCTCCTCTAGGACAGCCAGTGACTTCATTGCTTCCGCAATATCTCTAAGACTGGCTTTTACATCAGACATATCATCTGTAAGCGACTTAGTCTTGACTTCTATTTCTATTAGTCTCTGGCTATCTGGAGGCATTAGTACGTTCCCTTCCAGATGCGGAGCTTATCAAAGTCACCTGATAGCATCTTGGTCTTAATGAGATCGCTAATAGCTTCCTTGTCACTCCACTGCAGGCCAGCCTGCTTGATCCAGTCAGCCAGCATATCCATAGGGATCATGCCTACTAGGCGATTCTCACCCTGGACGCCACCGTGCATCTCACGAGCAGCCTCAGCCATACGAAGCTCTTGGGAGTAGTCATGGGTCTTCTGGTGGATGTACTTCTTACTATCCTCGTCATACCAGACTTTCTCACCTATCTTCATTCTTCTGACTCCAGGTTAAGTTGTTCTTCCTGCACTGCAGCTTTACGAGTACGGCGTTTCTTCTCTACAGGTGCAGTAAACGGTTCAATATTCGTACCATACTGCTCTGCATTCTCTAATTCAACAATATCACCACGGCGGTACTTAACACCGGCAATACGGAATGAGCTGCGTGTGATTTTATAAGTAGCCATAAATAATCCTCATAAAAAAGGGGGCCGAAGCCCCCTCTATACTACACCAGATTAAGATGTAGTGTTATCAAATACACCGCCTAGGGCAGCTTCGTTGCGAACAACGAGAGTACCTTCAGTGGTGATCTGGCGAGTGGTGTTATCGCCTGTCTTACCGAGTGCTACGTTCTTAGTTGGACGCAGGATCGCAAACTCAACCTTAGAGTTTTCGATGATGTACACATCACGTGCACGACACTCACGGCTCGGAACGAACTCGACATTTCCCCACGGAGTCATATAGATGCTCATCAGGTTGGCGACTTTACCATCAGCAGCACCGATAGTAGAACGCTGCGAGTTGTTACCCACGAAATCCAGTGCAGCTGCCATCTGGAATGCAGATAGGTAAACAGAGTCCGGCTTGCCGCCAGCTTCCCAGATAGACTGCATCACAGAGTCGAAGCGAGCCTGTGAGAATGCCTGCAGGGTAGTGGTCTCATCTGTACGAGCATCAGAGCCGTCACCAGTAGGGTCAGCACCTTCGTTAGCACCGAAGTCAGTGTTGGTAGCAACCCATGCACCCAGACCTGCCATACGGCGAGCTGTAGTAGAGTTACCCGCAACCGCTGCTTGGTTGTCGAAGATAGCTTTTTCCATATCTAAACGCTGCTCTTTCGCCGCCTTCAGGGTCTGGTACCCGATTTCTCGTGCCCGACCGCTCTTCGAGAGACCTTCATCCGTGTCAGGCACGGTCACAGCGTCTTTGAAGATCTGGGTCCGGTTGCCGAGGCGGGTAGTCGCAGCGCGTGCAGAGGCAGATGTGCTATCGCCCTCGATGTGAGCATTGACAGCACTAGAACGAAGTGAGTCCGTTTGCCATTCGTGGTAAGTGTTAGTCGCTTTCGTCTTCTTGATAGCGCTGTACAGTGGAGTTTCCTCAGGAGAAATCATCGAGATGATATCGCTTAGGTCTTCCTTTATGCCGACTGAATCATATGAGTCGAACGTGTTCGATGGTTGAGCCATGGTAATTTACCTCAAGTTATTTAAGATCTGGATCAATAAGTAATGCCATCATGTCATCAATACTACCTGACTTTCTGGCCTTGTCTTTTGCAGCTCGTCGAGCCTTAACCTTTGAGTCAGTCCGCTTAGCGCCGGGTTTAATAGCCGGTTTAGCCTTGCGTACCTTTTTCTCAGCAAGCGGTTTTTTATCCATCATCTCTGCATACTTAATGGCATAGTGAAGTGTTAGGAAATCTTGGTGATTCGTAACAGCTCCAACCTGCTCAGGTGTATAGTTTAAATACTTCTGAGCGCCAGACAGTAGATTATCCCGCCACTTAGCTGCCTTATCGGGGTCGCTGAGTTCAGGTATCTTCTGCTGTAGCATTTGAGCTTCCTGCACTGCATGAGCCTGCATGGCCCTCTGCTGTGCTTGGGTTTGGTACTGCATCTGCTGCTCTGCTTCAGCCATTTTCTGCTGATAAGCTTCCAGATCCTTATTGTACTTCGCCTGTTGGTTCAGGTACGCAACTGCGTCCGTCTCCCATAGCTCTTCTGATGGCGGTTTCGGTGCAACAAAGTCACCGTTCTGCGCCTGCTGGATCAAATGTGCTAAGTGCTGTCGATCCTGCATCAGGGACTCATACACAGACTCTGCCTGCTTACGTGCTTCGGCAGCCTGTTGCATCCCTTTTTGGACGTACTTTTGACCAGAGTAACCTTGCTTGAGATCGTCTAGGGTTACCTCAACTTCCTCACCGTCTACTTTAACAGTGAATGTTTCAGGCCCATCTTGATCTGGCTCGTCCTCATCGTCTTCGTACTCGTCCTCATCATCAGATTCTTCAGAGTCAGTATCATCTACGTCTTCCTCTTCTGATGCGTCAGACTCATCGGTGTCGTCCAGGTCTTCAGATTCATCAGCCGCGTCCTCTTCAGGTTTCGCAGCCTCCTCTTCGGTTTCCTCTTCAACGACCGGTGCTTCTTCCGGCTCTACAATGTGAGCAAGTGCTTCTTCAAGGCTCAGCGCGCCTGTGTCACTAGATGCTGTCGTTTCCACGGTGCAGTCCTTCCAGTAAGTTATTTATCCTTTAAATCGTGCATAACCTCCGCATCAAGTGCAGATTTTATGTACGCCTCAATAGCAGAAAGTGCTCTAAGCGTATCTTTCGCTACCTTAATCTGTTCCATAGTAGCAGAACTGTGCAAGAAAATGCCAATCTGCTCCTGTTTCACGCCATCAAGTATTTCTTTAAACGCCTCATCGTTAGATATACGTCTAAACCGAGAGGCGCGCTCCTTGATATCTATATCCATTAGTACCTAGCCTGCTGTACAGCTTGTTGTGGAGCTGTGTCAGGGAATCGAGGCTCAGACTGCATTGCCTTGATACGTTCAACATCCACTGCAGTACCGTACTTACCGATAACCTCTGCAGCCTTAACCAGCAGATCCTGGTCCATCTTATCGCGCTCACGGTCATCCTGTGCCAGTGCCTTCTGAGCATCCAACTGGATCTTAGCCTGTACTTCCTGAAGCTTGGTCTGGGCTTTGATCTGCTCTGCTTGGACCTGAGCTTGAGCCAGTGCCGCATTAGGATCGGGCTGCTGCTGCTGTGCTGCCATCTGCTGTTGTTGCTGCATAAGCTGCTGCTCGATTTGCGGGTTCATTGGCATATAGTAGCGATCAGAGTTACGCATACCACCAAGAGCTAGGATATCTGCCAAGGTGTTGCGGATGTTCGTCATTCCTACTAGGCCATTACCCGGACCGTAGCTCTGCCAGATCTGCATCTGGGTCTGTAGGGTCTGCATAAGTGCAGAAGCTTTCTCGTCTTCCTTACCAGTGCCAAGACCTACGTTCACAGAGATACCCATATCAGTATTCCATGACCGCGGATCGATCGGTGAAAACTGGTCACCCGATAGACGCATCATAACCTCATCAGGTGAGTTCTCTGCGACCAGCTTCAGCATAAGCTTAAACAGGCGCGTCATGCCGCCTTCTGCAAAGTTACGTGCGATCACTTCAACCTGACCGGCAGCGGCTTGTACGGTTAGCTGTGCGGCCGTAGCAGTAGAGTTCTGCAGTGCATCAGGGTTAAGGCCCATAGACGCACGAGATACACCAGTCTTCTGCTCTATAGTACTATCGTAGTACTCCATGGCACCAAGGGTCTGACCGGCCACAAATGGGACTGCCATATCCTGGATAGCGCCAGCCTGCTTCATGCGCACCAGACCACCGATCTCATTGTTCATCAGGTCGTCTACATTGACCATGCCTTCAACAAAACCTACACGAGGTGAGTTCGTCATGGCGATGTTATCTAGTACACCACGCAGCATGGCAGTAGCAGCGTCTTGGTCATTAATGATTAGATCAGCAATAGAACGGCCGAAGAATGCGTGTGGCTCAGGGTCGCACTCGAACACTGCAAATGGAATCTCTGACCAAGGCTCAGCACTCAGTAGCTCGTAGTCCGTACCACCCATGATGATGCGGTGCAGCTGAGCAATGCCAGTGCCGTCAACATCCATCTTCATGTAACACTCGGTCACAGTGACGATCTTCATTGCAGGATCTAGGATGTCATCTTCATTAATCTGATCGTAGCCGCGGCGCTCGAAGTCTTCTGCCTCAGCCATGGTGTCATAATCCATAACGCCTGAGAGCTGAGACACGACATCGTAGTCATAACCCATCTCTACCAGGTCTGATACGCGCATATCTGTACGGTGACCGATACAGTAAACATCATCAATGCTTCGAGACGATCGTGATACAAAGAACTCTTCAGGAGGTACGCTCTCAATACAGAGCTTACCTTCATCGGAGTAGCGGTTGATCTTGAGCGTATAAGAAGGCATCTCCTGCTCTACGCCGAATTCATCAACCTGCATATACATCTCTGTAGACTGCTCAATGACCTCTACATCGTCTTCATTGACGACAAGCATCATCTCCTGCTCAGTCAGGTTGGATAGCGTGTATGACTCAGATGTCTGGTAAGTATCCCAGTAGACCTTAACAATGCCGGCCTTCTTCAGTAGTGCATCATGGAATACATCGGATAGAACCCGGTAGCCATTCTTTTCAGTAAACTGTGAGTGGATATACTTGGTTGCAGTATCTGCAGCCTGAACATCTTGCGGTGTATTAGGCACATACTGAACGTAATTCTCGTTAGATAGGAATATACGCATCAGACTAGGTTTGATGTTACGGATAGTATCTCGGACCTTAGTAGCAACAACAGTGCTGCGACCTTCGACCTCACCGATATCAACTTGGCCATCGAAGTAGCGCTGGGCCTTGATACGGTCATCAGCGATCTCGGACTCGATAAAATCAACAGCATCATTCACAGCATCACGTGCGATGTTCTTGATCTGATCTTCATCCATTGGTTGTAGCTCTGCCATACCCTATACCCTTAAAAGTCAGTTATAAGCTTTTGACTAGCGTCACCGCCAGTAGAACCAGCCTGTCGTGATGAATATGATATCCCGCCACGTAGAGCTGCATCAACAATCATACCCATGCGCTTAAACTGTGTCTCGGTCCAGCCGCCACCCTGAAGTATCTTTTTAATAACCTCTGGATCATCCTGAAACATAACATCAACAACTTTATTAAGCTGTGCAGGTGTCAGGTCTACATTAAATAGGCTCTTAACACCCTCGCCAACACGAGCAATAGACTGTGGATCAAGTCGTGCAGCGCCAGCTATATCAAACACACCAAGGTCAGATTTACCTACATTCTCTCTAGCAGCTAACTGATCCGCAGTAATTGACTGACGTGTAGGATCTACAATATTTCTAACCTGTCGCGCATCCTCTGCAATACCAGACTTGCGCAGAATCTCTGAAAGATCTTCACCAGGGAACATACGCAGAAGCATATTTCCTTCAGGTGTGTTTTCATCCAGTAGCTTACCGTATAGCCCAGGTGATGTTTTAGCTTTATCTCGGAACGTACTCATGGCACCGGCTCTGAAATACTGAATGCCCAT
>Ga0209653_1001334_pt1 | contig 20135 bp, 29 predicted proteins | sample SaaInl6LU_22_DNA_FD_184644 | JGI IMG/M metagenome (GOLD analysis project Ga0209653, IMG submission 184644) | Marine microbial communities from expanding oxygen minimum zones in the Saanich Inlet - ESP_116LU_22_DNA (SPAdes) (version 2) | ecosystem: Environmental > Aquatic > Marine > Intertidal...
TAACCAGATCTTGATTTAGCTCCTTTATGTCCTCTTGCAGCAGTCCCTCCTTTACCAGATCCTTGTCCTCTACCGATTCTTACCTTCTTGTTCTTGTTTGAACCTTCTGCAGGTGTTAAATTATGTAATTCCATTTTTTAAAAATTCTTTCTAAGTAATTAATCTACTACTTGAACCAAATGATTCACTTTTCTAATCATTCCCAAAATTTGAGGAGTTGCCTCTTTCTCAATAACTTGATTTAACTTTTTGAAACCTAAAGCTTTTATAGTTCTTTTTTGTCTCAAAGGTTTTTTGATTGTACTTCTAACTTGTTTTATTTTAATAGTTGCCATCTTCGACTTAATTTTTATCCGTTAAATACTACATCTAAGCTCACACCTCTTTGTTTAGCAACATCCTTTGCAGATCTCATTCCTGCTAAAGCATTGATTGTAGCTTTTACTAAGTTGTGTGGGTTTGACGAACCTTGTGACTTTGCAAGTACATCATGTACTCCAACACTTTCCAATACAGCACGCATTGCACCTCCTGCAATAACTCCTGTACCATTTGATGCTGGCTTAAGCAAAACTCTCGCTCCTCCAAACTTCTCGAATTGAGAATGAGGAATTGTACCATTGATAATTGGAACTTTAATTAAGTTCTTTTTAGCATTGTCAATTGCTTTAGTTATCGCTCCTGTTACTTCATTATCTTTTCCTAAACCATGACCAACGATTCCATTCTCATCTCCTACAACTACAATAGCTGAAAAACTGAAGTGACGTCCACCTTTGGTTACTTTTGTTACTCTGTTGATAGCAACAACTTTATCTTTTAATTCTAAATCTCCCGATCTTAATAACTTAGACATATAATCTGTTTTAAAATTTTAATCCGTTTTCTCTCGCTCCATCAGCCAAAGCTTTTACTCTTCCATGGTATACGTAACCGTTACGGTCAAATACAACAGTTTCGATTCCTGCTTCCTTTGCTTTGTTAGCTATTTGTGCACCAACCTCTTTTGCTTGTTCAGTTTTAGTACCTTTGGCAAATCCTTTGATGTAAGAAGTTGCAGAAGCTAAAGTAACATTGTTTTCGTCATCAATAATTTGAGCGTAAATTTCTTTGTTACTTCTGAATACAGATAGTCTTGGTTTTGTAGGAGTTCCAGAAAACTTTTTTCTGATTCTTCTCTTAATTTTGGTTCTTCTTTGGTCTTTTGTTAATGGCATCTTTTGTTGACTTTAACTAATATCTATTATTTAGCTGCTGACTTTCCAGCTTTTCTTCTTAATTGTTCTCCCACAAATTTAACTCCTTTTCCTTTGTATGGTTCAGGTTTTCTGAAAGATCTAATTTTTGCTGCTACTTGACCAACTAATTGTTTGTCATGAGACTCTAAAGTAATAACCGGTGGCTTTCCTTTTACCGTCTCAGCAGATACTTTTACCTCCTTTGGAATCTCCATTATAATTGGATGGGAAAAACCAAGTGCCAATTCTAATAATTGTCCATTTGTTGTTGCTCTAAATCCAACCCCTACTAATTCCAATTGTTTTTTGTAACCTTCAGTTACACCAGTAATCATATTGTTTACCAAAGATCTGTATAAACCGTGAGCGGCTCTAACATCTTTCTGATCAGAACTTCTTTCAAAAGAAAGAATTCCTTCTTCGTTTTTGATTGAAATTTCTGGGTGAACCAATTGTGATAATTCTCCGTTTTTTCCTTTTACAGTAACAACGTTTGAGTTATCTACTGAAATCGTAACACCTTCTGGTATCGTTATGATTGCGTTTCCTATTCTTGACATACTTTTATATTAATAAACGTGACACAATACTTCTCCTCCAACATTCAAATCTGCAGCTTCCTTATTAGTGATAACACCTTTTGAAGTTGACAAAATTGCGATACCTAAACCATTCAATACTCTTGGCATATTTTCTGCCGCTGTGTATTTTCTTAGTCCTGGCTTACTGATTCTTATCAATTTAGAAATTGAATTCAAATTAGTTCTTGGATCGTATTTCAACGCTATTTTAATTATTCCTTGTTTGTTATCTTCAACTACTTTGTAGTTCAAGATGTACCCTTTTTCTAACAATATTTTAGAAATAGCCACTTTCATGTTCGAAGCAGGTACTTCTACCACTCTGTGCTTCGCCATTATTCCGTTTCTAACTCTTGTTAAGTAATCTGCTATTGGATCTGTTACCATTTTATTTTTTCTTAAAAATATTTATTAATTACCAACTTGCTTTCTTAACACCTGGTATCTTTCCTTCCAAAGCCATTTCTCTGAAAGTTACACGAGAAATACCGAACTGTCTCATGTATCCTCTTGGTCTTCCAGTTAATTGACATCTATTGTGTAGTCTAACTGGATTAGCATTTCTTGGTAGTTTTTGTAAACCATCAAAATCTCCTGCTTCAATTAATTCTTTTCTTTTTTGAGCATATTTAGCGACCATAGCCTCTCTTTTGCGCTCTCTAGCTTTCATTGATTCTTTTGCCATCTTTACTTATTTTTTAAAAGGAAATCCTAATTGGGTTAACAATTCTCTAGCTTCTTCATCAGTTTTTGCTGTTGTAACAAAAGTGATGTCCATTCCTGTAATGTTTTTGATCTTATCTATATCAATTTCAGGAAAAATGATTTGTTCTTTGATACCTAATGTATAGTTACCTCTTCCGTCAAATCCTTTAGCTTCAATTCCTCTAAAATCTCTTGTTCTTGGTAGAGAAATTGCAACGAATCTATCTGTAAATTCCCACATTTTTGCTCCTCTCAAAGTTACTTTTGCTCCAATCGGCATTCCCTTTCTTAATTTGAAGTTAGAGATATCCTTTTTAGAGAAAGTTGCCATTGCTTTCTGACCAGAAATAATAGTCATTTCTTCTACAGCTGAGTCTACTAATTTCTTATCAGAAACTGCTTTTCCAATTCCTTGGCTCAAACAAACCTTAGTTAGTTTTGGCACTTCCATTACATTCTTATAACCAAATTTTTCAGTTAAAGCTGCAACTACTCTGTCCGAGTATTCTTGTCTTAATCTTGGTGTATATTCCATTACTTGCTAATTTCTTCTTGTGATTTTTTAGAAAATCTAACAGAAACTGTTTTCTTTTTTCCTTTGATCTCTACTTCTTTTCTCTTTCTTCCAATTTTCGTAGCTTCTCCAGACTTAGGGTCCAACAACATCAAATTAGAGATATGAATGGTAGGATCTTTCTCTATAATTCCACCTTCTGGGAAGTTCTTGTCAGCGTTAGGCTTTACGTGCTTCTTTATTGGGTGAAGAGTATCTCCTTCAATTCCTCTTATTGTAACTCTAGATGTTTTTCTATTAATGGAAATAACTTCTGCCTTTTTTCCTTTAGAAACACCTGTAGAAACAAATACTGAATCTCCTACTTGGATATGTAATTTCTTGTTTGTCATAATTCTATTCAATTAAAGCACTTCTGGTGCCAATGAAACAATCTTCATGAATTGCTTATCTCTTAACTCTCTTGCAACTGGGCCAAAAATCCTTGTACCTCTCATTTCTCCACCTTCGTTAAGCATAACAGCTGCGTTATCATCAAATCTGATGTATGATCCATCCGGTCTTCTGATTTCCTTTTTTGTTCTCACCACTACTGCTTTTGAAACAGATCCTTTCTTGATGTTTCCATTAGGAGCGGCAGATTTAACTGCTACTACTATTTTATCTCCGATTGAAGCATATCTCTTACCAGACCCTCCTAACACTCTAATTACTAGAACTTCTTTGGCTCCGCTATTATCTGCAACTTTTAATCTTGATTCTTGTTGTACCATTTTCTAAAAATATTATTTTGCTCTTTCAATGATTTCTGCCAATCTCCATCTTTTTCTTTTACTAAGAGGTCTAGTTTCAGCAATTCTCACGATATCACCTTCTTTACACTCATTATTTTCGTCATGAGCTAAAAATTTGTTTGACTTCTTAAGAAACTTTCCGTACATGGCATGTTTCTCTCTTCTTTCTACAAGAACCGTGATAGACTTATCCATCTTTTGGCTTGTTACAATTCCGATTCTTTCTTTTCTTAAATTTCTTTCCATTGAAAAATTTATTTAGCTGAGTTTTTTCTTCTAACTGTCAACTCTGTTTTAATCCTTGCTACAGTTCTTCTATTAGATCTGATTAGCATTGGATTTTCAATATCAGATACCTTATGGTTTAGTTTCATTTTGTTCAATAGAGTTCTTCTCTCTTTCAATTCCTGAACTAATTCCTTATCTGTCAATTCAACTATTTGTTTATTATCCATCTTTACAAGTTGTTTTTTATTCAGCAAAGTCTCTTCTCAAGACAAACTTTGTTTTTACTGGTAATTTTTGAGCTGCAAGTCTCATAGCTTCTTTTGCTACTTCCAATGGCACTCCATCTGCTTCGAACATCACTCTTCCTGGCTTAATAGCTGCAACGTAATGACTCAAAGAACCTTTTCCTTTCCCTTGTCTTACCTCTGCTGGCTTACTTGTTACCGGCTTATCTGGAAAAATTCTAATCCAAACTTTACCTTCTCTCTTCATGTATCTTGTTACAGCTATTCTGGCTGCTTCAATTTGTCTTGAAGTAATCCATCCCTCTTCCATAGTTTTAAGTCCGTAAGAACCAAAAGCTACGTGGTTTCCTCTATAAGCTAAACCTTTTAGTTTACCTTTTTGTGTGTTTCTAAATTTTACTCTCTTAGGTTGTAACATTATTACAGAGTTTTACTAATTATTAATTATCTTATCTTCTTCTTGGCTTTCTAGCTCCTCCTTTATTATCTCTTGGTCCTTTAGCACCACCTTTTACAAAGTTAGGAGATAAATCTCTCTTTCCAAATACTTCTCCTTTACAGATCCATACTTTTACACCAATCCTTCCGTATTGTGTGTGAGCTTCAGAAATTGCATAATCAATATCAGCTCTAAATGTATGAAGTGGAGTTCTTCCTTCTTTGTAAAGTTCACTTCTCGCCATCTCTGCTCCGTTCAATCTCCCACTGATTTTGACTTTGATTCCTTCAGCACCCATTCTCATTGTAGAAGCAATTGACATTTTGATTGCTCTTCTGTAAGAAATTCTAGCTTCTATTTGTCTAGCGATTCCCTCACCTACCAGTACAGCGTCTAATTCTGGTCTTTTAACTTCAAAAATGTTGATTTGAATTTCATTACCAGTTAATTTCTTTAACTCTTCTTTCAATTTATCAACTTCAGCACCTCCTTTTCCAATGATAACACCTGGTCTTGCTGTGTGAATAGTTACTGTTACAAACTTTAATGTTCTTTCTATAACAACCTTAGCTACACTTGCTTTTCTTAATCTTGCATTGATGTAGGTTCTGATTTTATTATCTTGAACGATTTTGTCTTTGTAATCATTCCCACCATACCAGTTGGAATCCCAACCTTTGATGTAACCTAATCTGTTTCCTATTGGATTTGTCTTTTGTCCCATATTATAAAGTGTCTACTAAAATAGTTACGTGATTTGATCTCTTTCTAATTCTATGCGCTCTTCCTTGTGGTGCTGGCTTAATTCTTTTTAGAGTTGGTCCAGGTCCTACAGTGATTTCTTTCACGTATAAATTATCCGGTTGTTCACCTTCGTTTTTTGTTTGCCAGTTAGCTACTGCTGATAACAACAATTTTTCTAGATATCCTGATGCATCCTTTGGATTGTGTCTCAAGATAATCAATGATTTTGCAACCTCTTCACCTCTAATAAGGTCAGCTACTAATCTCATTTTTCTAGCTGGTATAGGACATTTATTCAATTTAGCAATCGCTAAACTCTTTCTTTCCTCTTTTATGTTTTCGGCCATTAGCCTTTTTCTAGCTCCCATTTCTTAAAATAATTTACTTATTTACTTTTTTCCTTTCTTACCTCCGTGTCCTCTAAAGTTTCTTGTTGGTGAGAATTCACCTAATTTATGTCCTACCATGTTTTCTGTAACATACACAGGGATAAATTTATTTCCATTGTGCACAGCAAATGTGTGTCCAACAAAATCTGGTGTAATCGTTGAAGCTCTTGACCAAGTTTTTATTACAGTCTTTTTACCAGACTCATTTACTTTGTCTAACTTCTTGTATAACTTGTAGTATACAAATGGCGGTTTTTTTAAGGATCTACTCATTTTTATCTATTATTTCTTCCTTCTTTCAATTATCAATCTATTCGACTTTTTAGTCTTACTTCTCGTCTTGTATCCTTTTGCAGGTATACCATTTCTCGATCTTGGGTGACCTCCAGAAGATTTTCCTTCTCCACCTCCCATTGGGTGATCTACTGGGTTCATTACAACACCTCTTACTCTCGGTCTTCTTCCTAACCATCTACTTCTACCAGCTTTTCCTGATCTTACTAAGTTGTGAGTTGGATTTGAAACCACACCAATTGTTGCCAAACAAGTCAACAAAATCATTCTAGTTTCTCCAGAAGGTAATTTGATAATAGCGTATTTTCCTTCTCTTGCGTTCAATTGAGCGTAAGTTCCAGCGCCTCTTGCCAAAATACCACCTCTTCCTGGGTGCAATTCAATGTTATGAATAGTTGTTCCCAAAGGAATTTCACTCAAATACATTGCATTTCCAACATTTGGTTCTACACCTTCTCCAGAATTAATTTTATCACCTACCATTAATTTAGATGGTGCAACGATGTATCTTTTCTCTCCGTCCGTGTATTGAATCAATGCTATTCTTGCAGATCTGTTTGGATCGTATTCAATTGTAGTTACTTCACCTTCGATTCCAAATTTATCTCTCTTGAAATCTATGACTCTATATCTTCTTTTGTGACCTCCACCACGGTAACGCATTGTCATTTTTCCCTGGTTATTTCTTCCTCCAGATTTCTTGATAGGCCTTAAAAGACTCTTCTCAGGATTATTTGCAGTAGTAATATCAGAAAAATCATCAGCAATTTTATGCCTTTGACCTGGTGTTGTTGGTTTTAACTTTCTTACTCCCATTGTGTATTAAATATTGCTGTAAAAATCTATTTCCTCCCCATCTTCTAGAGTAATCATAGCTTTTTTAATAGCTTTTGTTCTTTGAAAAATCAATCCTTTGTTAGTGTGTTTCATTTCTTTCTTACCACCTCCAAGGTTCATTGTGTTCACCTTCTTCACTTTTACACCATACAAACTTTCTACTGCGTTTTTGATGTCTACTTTTGTAGCTTTTTTCTCAACTTCAAAAGTATAAGTGTTGTTATGTTCGATTGCAAATTCCGTTTTTTCGGAAATTATCGGTTTTTTTAAAATCTCAGTCATCTTTTTGCGTATTAAGCTAAGTAAGTATCTATCGTTTTTAGTGCACTTTCCGTAACGACTAACTTGTTTGCATTCATTACATCATAACTACTAATTGAGTCTGCTGTTGCAACTTTAGCCTTCTGTAAATTACGGGCAGCTAAGTAAATGTTATCGTTTTTTTCGGGCAACAAAAATAGCGATTTTTGTGAGTCAATTCCTAATTTTTCAAGAATTATTTTAAACTCCTTTGTTTTCGCTGCTTCCATTACGAAATCTTCTATTACAATTATGTCAGATCCTTTCGCTTTGTAAGACAATGCAGATTTTCTCGCCACTTTCTTCAATTTCTTGTTTAATTTGAAATCGTAGTCTCTTGGTGTTGGTCCAAAAACAGTACCTCCTCCTTTGAATAATGGAGATTTGATACTTCCTGCTCTTGCCGTACCAGTTCCTTTTTGCTTCTTGATCTTTCTAGTAGAACCTGTTACTTCAGCTCTCTCTTTCGCCTTACTAGTACCTTGTCTTCTTCTAGCCAAATACCATTTTACATCTAGGTAAATTGCGTGATCATTAGGCTCTACAGCAAAAATATCTTTATTTAAAGTAACCTTCTTTCCTGAAGATTTTCCCTCAATGTTTTGAATTTCTATGCTCATTACTTTTCTACTATTACGAAGTTTCCATTAAAACCTGGAACAGCTCCTTTTATCAATATCAAATTTTTGTCGGCAATCACTTTTACAATTTGTAAGTTTTGAGTTTTCACTCTAACGTTACCCATTTGACCTGCCATTCTCATCCCTTTAAATACTCTTGCTGGGTAAGATGCTGCACCAATTGATCCTGGCGCTCTCAGTCTGTTGTGTTGACCGTGGGTAGCTTGCCCTACTCCTCCAAAGTTATGTCTCTTAACAACACCTTGGAAACCTTTTCCTTTAGAAGTACCAACTACATCTACAAATTCACCATCAGCAAAAATATCTGCTGCAGTTAATGTATCTCCTAGTTTCACTTCGTTTGGAAATGATTCAAACTCAACTAATTTTCTCAATGGAGAAGTTTTTGCTTTTTTGAAATGTCCTTTCATTGCAGCAGGAGTATTTTTCTCCTTCTTCTCATCGTATCCTACTTGAATAGCAGAATATCCATCAGTTTCTTCAGTTTTAATTTGAGTAACAACACATGGTCCCAACTCAACGACAGTAACAGGAATATTCTTCCCGTTTGCATCAAAGATGCTTGTCATACCTTTTTTTCTTCCGATTAATCCAGTTGCCATAATTCTCTACTTAAACTTTAATTTCTACGTTTACACCACTTGGCAATTCTAACTTCATCAAAGCATCGATTGTTTTCGCTGCATTGGAATTGCTGTAAATGTCTATTAATCTTTTGTACGAACTTAATTCGAATTGTTCTCTCGCTTTTTTGTTTACGTGCGGAGACTTCAATACTGTATAAATTCTTTTATGCGTTGGCAAAGGAATAGGTCCACTTACCACTGCCCCTGTTGACTTAACAGTTTTTACGATTTTTTCAGCAGACTTGTCTACCAAGTTGTGATCGTATGACTTTAATTTTATTCTAATCTTCTGACTCATGATACAATTTTTTAATCTTCTAATTTCCCTTTAGCTTTCGCTAATACATCTTCTGTTACGTTTCTTGGTGCTTCTTGGAAGTGCGAGAATTCCATTGTAGAGGTTGCTCTACCAGAGGACATAGTTCTTAACTGAGTTACATACCCAAACATTTCTGACAATGGAACTTTAGCTTTCACAATTTTTGCACCAGCTCTGTCGTCCATACCATCAACTTGACCTCTTCTTCTGTTCAAATCTCCTACGATATCACCCATGTTAATTTCTGGTGTTACCACCTCCAATTTCATGATTGGCTCAAGTAAAATAGCTCCTGCTTGCTTACATGCATTCTTAAATGCCATTTTAGCTGCAATCTCAAAAGATAGTTGATCTGAATCCACTGCATGGAAAGAACCATCTTTCAATGTTACTTTCAATGAATCGATTGGGAATCCTGCAAGGATACCGTTTTTCATTGCTTCTTTGAAACCTTTTTCTACTGAAGGAACAAATTCCTTAGGAATGTTACCCCCTTTAATGATATTCACAAATTCTAAACCTTCTTTTTCTGGATCACCTTGCTCAATTGTTACAACAATATCAGCAAACTTACCTCTACCACCCGATTGCTTTTTGTAAAGCTCTCTGTGATCTACAGATTTGGTAATGTTTTCTTTGTAAGATACTTGAGGAGCTCCTTGGTTCACCTCTACCTTAAATTCTCTTTTCAATCTATCGATCAAAATCTCTAAGTGAAGTTCTCCCATTCCTGAAATTACTGTTTGACCAGTTTCCTCATCTGTATTAATTACGAATGTTGGATCCTCTTCAGCTAATTTTCCAAGACCTACTCCTAACTTATCAACATCAGCTTGAGTCTTTGGTTCAATAGCTACTCCAATTACAGGAGCAGGGAAAGTCATAGATTCTAATACAATTGGGTGTTTTTCATCACACAATGTATCCCCTGTTCTAATGTCTTTGAAACCTACTGCCGCTCCAATGTCTCCAGCTTCGATGCTATCAATTGCATTTTGCTTGTTAGAGTGCATTTGGAATATTCTTGAAATTCTTTCTTTTTTGTTTGTTCTTGTGTTCAAAACATAAGAACCAGCATCCAATGTTCCTGAGTATGCTCTAAAGAAACATAATCTTCCTACGAAAGGATCTGTTGCAATTTTAAATGCTAACGCTGAAAAAGGCTCATCAGCACTTGGCTTTCTTGAGTCTGGCTCTTCAGTTTTTGGGTTAGTTCCTTCAATTGCTTCTACATCTACTGGAGAAGGTAAAAATCTGATTACCGCATCCAACATTGCTTGTACTCCCTTGTTTTTAAACGCAGAACCACACATCATTGGAATGATTGACATATCAATTGTTGCTTTCCTCAAAGCTTCAATAACTTCTTCTTCAGTGATAGAGTTTTCATCTTCGAAAAATTTCTCCATTAATGTATCATCATATTCAGCTACTGATTCAATCAATTTAGCTCTATATTCAGTTACAGTATCTTTCAGATCAGCAGGAATTTCAACTTCTTTGTAAGTCATTCCAAATCCTTCTTCATCCCAAACAATTCCTTTCATTGCAATCAAATCAACAACTCCTTCGAAATCGTCTTCATCTCCAATTGGAATTTGCAATGGCACAGGATTCCCTCCTAACATTTCTCTTACTTGGTTACAAACATTCAAGAAGTTAGCTCCTTGTCTGTCCATTTTGTTTACGAAACCAAGTCTTGGTACTTTATACTTATCTGCTTGTCTCCATACAGTTTCAGATTGAGGTTCAACTCCATCTACTGCACTAAACAAGGCAACTACTCCATCCAAAATTCTCAACGAACGTTCTACTTCAACAGTAAAATCAACGTGACCAGGAGTATCAATGATATTAATTTTAAATTCTTCTGTTTCTGGAAGAGCTACACCTTTGTTAGTTGGAAATTTCCAAGTACAAGTAGTTGCAGCCGAAGTAATAGTAATTCCTCTTTCTGCTTCTTGCTCCATCCAGTCCATTGTAGATGCACCATCGTGCACTTCTCCAATCTTGTGGTTTATTCCAGTGTAAAATAGGATTCTCTCAGTTGTTGTCGTTTTACCAGCATCAATGTGAGCAGCAATCCCTATGTTTCTAGTCTTTTTTAAGTCTCTCTTTGCCATCTCTTAAAATCTAAAGTGTGAGAACGCTTTGTTAGCCTCAGCCATTCTTAATGTATCTTCTTTCTTTTTGAATGCACCACCTTCTTCTTTAAAAGCAGCCATAATCTCTGAAGCTAATTTTTGCCCCATAGTATTATCGTTTCTTTTTCTTGCGAAAGAAATCAACCACTTCATTCCAAGTGACTCTTTTCTTCCATCTCTAATTGGTTGTGGAATTTGGTACGTAGCACCTCCTACTCTTCTACTTCTAACTTCTACGTCTGGAGTAATGTTCTTTAATCCTTTTTTGAATACTTCCAATGGAGATTCATCTTCGATTTTGGATTCTACGATTTCTAATGCTGTGTAAAAAATATCGAACGCTAGTTCTTTTTTTCCATGCATCATCAAGTTGTTTACAAACTTGGTAACTTGCACATCTTTGAATTTTGGATCAGGTAAAATTCTGTGCTTTTTGGCGGTTCTTCTTCTCATAACTTGTTGTTATAATACTCCTACAAAAATGTGAGGGTATAAATTATTTTTTAGGCTTTTTTGTTCCGTACTTAGATCTTCTTTGTGTTCTTCCGTCAACTCCGGCAGTATCAAGCGAACCTCTCACGATATGGTATCTTACACCTGGAAGATCTTTTACTCTTCCTCCTCTCACTAACACAATACTGTGCTCCTGCAAGTTGTGTCCTTCTCCACCAATGTAAGCATTCACTTCTTTTCCGTTCGTCAACCTCACCCTTGCTACCTTTCTCATTGCAGAGTTTGGCTTCTTTGGAGTAGCAGTGTAAACTCTTACACAAACACCTCTCTTTTGTGGAGATGAACCAAGCGCGATAGACTTACTCACCTTCGTGTTTGAAGTCCTTCCTTTTCTTATTAATTGTTGTATTGTAGGCATTTTACTGTTTATTAAATACTATTTTACCATTTATCGGGGTGCAAATCTACGAGTTTTTTTTGTTTTTCCAACTCTTTTTAAGTTTCATTTTAAAAAAAGTGTGATTTTTATTTACCAAAACCTCAGTTTGATTGTGCAACACTTATACAGCCTCTCTTTGAGGGCTTTTTTATTTTATTTGTCTTTTGGTGGAATTATAAATATTTCTTCGTTTTCTCTTTTCATCCAAAACGTTTCTCTCCCATACTTTTCGGGATTTCTCAAAATCAAACTCTTTTTTTCCTCCGCTTGGTTAATTCTTTCTTCTTTGAAAACCCATTCTTGTTTGAGCTTATTTATTTTAGATTTTGTTCTGAACAGAGAAATAAGATTTATGTCTTCGAAAAACAACACCCATACAAATAAAACCAAAAACGAGATAGCCCATTTATTTTGGACGTATTTCGGTGTTTTATTTTTGAGTATTGTTATTAATTTCATTATAATTCACTTAAAGAATCTATTACTTTTTTCTTCATACTTTCTTTGTAATCAGATAACTTAGATCCAGTTAATTCATCAAAAGCACCAATGATTTGTGCTGCCAAAATTCCAGCATTTTTTGCTCCATTCAGTGCTACTGTTGCCACTGGAACTCCTCCAGGCATTTGCAGAATAGAGAGAACAGAATCCCAACCATCAATAGAATTACTTGATTTCACTGGAACACCAATTACAGGTAAAGTTGTCAAGCTTGCAACCATCCCTGGCAAGTGAGCTGCTCCTCCTGCTCCGGCAATAATAACTTTAAGTCCTTTTGATTTTGCTTCTTTTCCATAATCAAACATACGCTCGGGTGTTCGGTGAGCAGAAACTACAGTGAGTTCGTAGCTCACACCTAATTCTATCAATACTTCAGCAGCTGCCTGCATTACCGGTAGATCCGATTTACTGCCCATTATTATTCCTACTTGTGGTGCCATTTTTAATTCTTTGCACAAATATACTATTATATATGTTTTCTAAGTCAGTGATTTATTGAGATTTTTTTTGTTTCAATAATCTCAATAAAAAAAGCACCTCCAAACGAAGGTGCTTTTGCAAAAACTATCTCTATTCTCTAATTAGTCAAATGTGATAAAAAGTGCTTTTTTCTGTCTCTTTCTTCCTATTACGTATAGCATCACTTCGTTGTCACCAATTTGCTCACTGTAAATTGGCATAAATGAACCATCTATTTCATTGTAGTCTGTCAAAATATCTTTTTGTACATATCCTGCAGAGTTCAATTCATACACTGAAATCACCGCATCTTTTCTTTTTGCAATGAAATTATCTGTTTGATCATTATCTGCACTGTGATTTTGTCTATCATCGTTAAAAATAAAATACATTTTATCTTCTTTTATTACCAAAGTGTAAGAAGACGTTGGCGCTCCATTTGTGGTATGTTGCATTTTCGGGATTATTCTTTCCCATTCGATTTCGCCTCCAGCACTTATAGAAACTACAAGTATATCATCATACTCGTAGTGACTAGTCGTAGTGGTAGTTGTTCTTCCATTTGCATCAGTAGTTGTAGTCGTTGTCACATAATAATGATAGTGTTCTCCTATTATTATAGCGCCACCATCTTCTTTTGTGATAATTCTATCTACTTGAAAATAATTATCCAACCCTGTGTCTTTTCCTTTGTTACTTTTTCTTACCGATTTTCTTTTTACCTTTTTCGACTTGTTTTCCATCAATAAGGTTATTGGCAACAAACCACTAGCTACTTTTCTTACTCTCAATGTTTCTCCACTATACTCACCGTAAAATGTTCCCTTTCTGAAGGCTCTTTCTACTTGCTCTCCATAATATCCAGCAACAATGATGTCTCCCTCCTCTGTTGCTTGAAGGTTTATATCTGTTAAATTCTCCGGCAAATCTCCTAAGTTGTCCTTTAATACTGAACCTCCATCGGCAGTAAGAGCGTACAAATATTTATCCCAATCCTTCGTTTCATCATTTCTATTGGACACAACAAAATATACATTCCCTTTGTTACTCAACTCTATATCCAAGAAACTAGATCTTCTATTGGTAAAAGGAAATACAATTTCTTTTTCCCATTCTTTTTCTAAATTTGAGTTTAACACTCGAAAATTAGCTTTTAACTGATCTTTAGACTTTCCTTCCAAAGTTTGGTATAGCAATACGAAATCATTTTCAATTTGAATGCTCATTCCATACATATCTCTTCGGCTTTCAAATTCCTTTTCGTACAAGCTGTTTTTCTTACCTAGAGTCAATGTGTTTTCATCAATAAACCGAGCAAAGACCTCATTTGTTTTAGCTTTTCTATCCACGTTTTCAAACAACACAACTAATTTATCCTTTAGTTTTTGCATTGAACTGAATGATCCTTCTCTGGAATCTAAATCCCATTCAGTCTTTTTTAGGACTTTCATTCGTTTGTCATATTTGGTAATTCCTGTTATGGATCTCCTTCCTTTTCCAACCTTTGTCACCATGTAAATTGCATCCTCCACCGATAGTGAAGCAATTATTACTTCTCCCTTTCTTCCTTCTTCAAGATTTACAATCTTTTGTGTTGTTTTTATCCTTTTTTGCGCATAAGTATTACCCAACACCAAAATGGTAGCTAATGCAATGAGTGAGATTTTTTTTATCATATTTTTCTATTTTTTTTTATTCTATTTTTTTGATACTTAATACAACATGAATCTGAAACCTAAATCAAGGTCCAACCAATTGTTTCGTTTTACAAAATCATTATCGGAACCAGAATAAGTGAAAGTATATTTCAGTCCACCAAAAGCATACCAATACTCGGCTACTTGATATTGCACGGCTCCTCCAATTTTGAAAAAGGCCGAAAACATTTCAATTTGTATCTTATCTTCTTCCGTGTTACCGTGCCACTCTATTTCTCGTGAGTAATCAGTGTAAGGAACGAAGATTGCGTCATAATCTTCAAAGGTTGTTACGAATCTAGAGCCTTGAATTCCTATTTCTGGGCTAATTGTAACTGCAAATTCTCCTTCTAAATCCCCAAGAACAGCAAAATCAAGCAGATATCCTAAACCGATAAAATCAAGCTTTTCTTTTACTTCGTATGAACGAATACCTGGAACTCCTCCTCCGCTATATTCGTATGAGTTGGTTGAAGCAACACCTAATCCAGCGGAAAATTCAAATCCATAACCAAATCTTGGTCCAAAGATATAATTGTAACCAACTCCTAACTTGAACATTGTGTTTCCTACTTTTTTCGTCTCGTAAATAGGTTCGTATAATTCATTATATTCAAACGTACTGGTTTGAATTTCTACAGTACCGGACTCCAGACCAGAATTCAAAGAAAGATTGACTGCTTGTGCAGAAAACTGTCCATAACTGGAAGAAAAAAAAGCAGTCAAAAGCAGAACGCTCAGTTCAATTTGTTTTTTAAACATTTTATTTTGGGATTAATTGTCGGTTTGCATATGGCTTGTGGCGGTTTCGAAGCACTTTCCTGTCCACTGAAACCAAAGCTGGATACGTAGCGAAAACTTTGCTGGTAATCGTTCACCCGCCATAAGCTATATGCGTTGTTGTAGCACGTTTTTTATTTAATTCTTTTCAGCTCAATCATTACTGTAAAAAGAAAAAGAAGGCTAATCCAATTTTAGCTTTTGAATTTTCACTTTCTCCTTCTACCGTCATTATGGATTGTCCATTCAGGTTGAGTAAATCATTATTTTTAATTTTTCCTAAAACTTGACCTTGAGAATTTAGCATTTCACTATTTGCTACACGTCCGATTTCTTGATTATTCGTGTTAAATAGAGTTTCATATTTAAAATAGCCAAGTTTCTGTCCTGCTTTGTTTTTTATGTCATCGTTCTTTAGGTACAACAACTCTTGTCCTTTCGAATTCTTCAGAATTGCATTGTTCTCTTTTAAACTTTCCATTTTCGTTATTATTGATGTTAAAGGTATTTTTCCGTAATGAATTTGTTGTTCTTAATTTCTAAATATTATCGTCTAATTATTTAGCCGATGTCTTTTCAATGTGTTACAACAATTAGATAAACAAACCTAAATAAAATAATTCGAATTGAAAATTATTATTTCCTGTAAAACTCAATTTATGAGTGGTTTTGGATTAAGAGAATGTTGTTTTACACTCACCTTATCAAAGTAATATTTCCTTTTTCTTGATAGGTTTCTCCTCCTAAACAGGTTACGTCCAAATAATAGACAAATACTGCGGGATCGCAATCTTTTCCTTTGTAGGTTCCATCCCACCCTTTCGATTGGCTTTTTGTTTCAAATACCTTTTCTCCCCATCTGTGATAAATTCGCAGTGTCATGTCTGTAATGTTATTTCCTCTTACTAATAAAATATCGTTTTCGCCATCGGAATTAGGCGTAAATGCATTAGGAACAAATAAGTCTGGAGGTCCGCATACAACATCTAATACAACTATTGTGATTTCTGCAGAACGACTACAAAATGAATCTGTAACCACAACTCCAAAGGTAGTTGTAGAATTTGGATTTGAAGTAGGGTTTGAAATAGTAGGATCAGAAAGTTTTGAAGCTGGAAACCACCTGTAATTATATCCTTTGGGTACTACATCAAGCTGCACAGTTTGCCCTGCATAAATAGTATCAGGATTAGCAGTAACACCAAAAGGCAACAAAGGCAAAGGAGAAACTCTTACTCGAATAGATTTTGTAATGACACAACCAGCACTATTTGTTGCTGTTAAAGTAAAAACTGTGGTTGCATTCGGGTTTACCCAAATCAATGGAGTTCCATTTCCTGATAAGATATCCATCGCAGGACTCCAGTTGTAAGTAAGTGAATCTGAGCTGAGAACCGTAGCTAAAATTTGACCTGAATCACCAAAGCAGATTTCCATAAATGTATCCAATTGAATTTGACCTTCGAACAATGAAACGCTAACAGAATCTTCTAAAAAACATCCATTACTTCCTACTCGAATGTAATAAGTACTGGGTACAGCAGGCGATACGCTAAGAACTGGACTAGACAGTGAAACATTCAGTTGGTCGGTAAAAAGAGGGTTGGAAGACCATTGGTACACATTGGTAGTCCCAAATGTGTTCGCTAATATTGAAATTGGACTTCCTGGAACGCACAAAGTAGTATCGTTGGGCACGGACAAACGCAATTTGGTTACCACAACTGTAAGCTGTAGCGTATCTGTACAGATTCCATTTGAAACCAACAAGGTGTAACTTGTCGTATTTGCGGGAGAAGCAATAGGATTAGAAATTGCTGTATCACTCAATCCTGTGCTTGGCGACCACGAATAGGTAACGGCAGGATTGGAAGATGGTAAAAAACCGATTTGGGTAAAACTGCTATCACAAATCGTATCGTTTGGCAAAGTCCACGAAGAATCAGACAGAATTGTTACTTGTTTTCTTATTGTATCAGAAAAATTACAAGCAGTAGTATCGGAAACGGCAAGCGTAATTATATAAGTACCTGGAGAAGAATACAACTTTACCGGATTGCGGAGCACAGAACTAGTTCCATCACCAAAATCCCAGAAAAACGAGGTTCCTCTTAAACTTCTATTGAATAAAAAAGTAGTGTCATTAATACACGAAACTGGATTTACATTAAAATCTGCTAGAGTGATAGGTAAATTAAAATCGAACTTAAACACGCCATTGTTACAGCTGCTACCATTTGTAGCCGAAACAGCTCCTGGAGAAGGCTTGATAGGAAAATCTGAATTGAAACCACAGCCAGCACAAACAGATTGATACATTCGTCCATTTCTATCAAATCGGCTTGTTCCTCCATCAACATGCTCGGCACTTAGCGCTCCTCCAAAATAAGATCCGTACACAATGTTAGAGGCATCACTTTCTAATACCATCAAATAAAAATCACTTCCATCGGTAGTTGTTTGGAATGCGCCAGCAGTTGTGTCCATACCCACGGTAGTTATTGCATTATTTGTAGTTCCAAATAAATTGGTACTTCCACCCCATCCCGATAGATAAATTTTTTTGCACACATCTACCAAAAAAGCTGTTGGAGAAATATTGGGACCTCCACCACCAGAACCAAATACCGTTGACCATTCTATTGTATCGAGATTAGGTGATATTTTCGTCACAAACTGTCCGCTATTAAAAGTGAAATAAGCTGCGTTTTTTATAAAGCTAGAGTCCATTTTATCGGTTTGCCCAAATACATATACACTGTCTTCTCTGTCCAATTCGATAAAATATATTTGGTCGTACACATCTGAACCAAAATAAGTTGAGTTCAACACAGAAGATCCGGTTGTATTAATTTTAGTGATAAAACCATCGCATCTTACACCTGTGTATGCTGTATCAATAGCATTGGCCGATCTTACAAAATCATTGGAATTGGTTCCTCCAGCAACATAGGCATTGTCTTTTTTATCTAAAGCAAGCGAATAAACAGCATCATCTCCACTTCCTCCCAAGTAAGACGACCAAATTAATCGAGTTAATTTGTTGTCCATTTTGAATACGATTCCATCTAAATCGGATCCACCATGAGTAGGCTGAAAAGCTAGTGGCGACACAGGGAAATTGAGCGAACGTGTACAGGAAACCACGTAAATATTGTTGTTTTTGTCGATTTCAATTTCTCCTCTTACTTCATCGGCATAATTGTATTTCAAATCATTACTTGTCGAAGAATTCAATCCATCATTTCCACTTCCTCCAACCAAAGTTCCTGCCATTAGGCTGTCGCCAGGTTCGCTCAGTCGGATTACAAAAATATCGGAGCCATTGATGAAATTTACACCCAAACCAGAGGTTAAGTTGAGTGCTGTACCTCCATTAAATGTCGAGTCATAACATCCCGAAGAATACGGGAAATTTAACGAACTAGTAGTTCCATAAACGAAAAGCTCGTTGTTGGAATTTGTAATCATACTGTGAGGCAATTCATCACTAGATCCACCAACAAACGTAGAATAAATCATGGAAGTACCCGTGGTGTCGTATTTGGTAATCGCTACATCCACAATTCCACCATTGAACGAAACACTGTAAGCTCCCACAGTTGTTGGGTAAGTTGCTCCAAAGGCTGTAGAACCAGAATACAAAAATCCATCGCTATCAAAAGTGGCCGTGTAACCAAAATTATTGGCGGTAGAACCCGAAAAAGTAGAAAATATTAAAGTGGGATCAATGACAAGCGGTAGGTTTTTGTCGTATCCTTTTGGAAATTCAAAACCAACCATACCATTCTCGAGTTTGTACTTACACTCTACTTCTTTTCGGATTCCATCTTTTAATTGATAAGCGAATGGTTTTTCCTCTATAATTTTATTTACAGAAGTTGCTATAACAAGCCTTGCTCTGGATAACTCTATTGAATTTACACCCTTGTATTTCAGTTTGATTTCAGAAATATTTGCCCCAGGCTTTACTATAAAATCATATTTTAAAGTCTCATTACTGGTATAAAACATCAAATCAATGTTCTGGTAAAGGCTTTCGTATTGTAGGATTTGATAACTCTTTACTTGGCTTGCCCATTTCGATTTATCGGAACCCACAAAATAATTATAATAGGTTGATTGTTTGTTAGTTGATTTTATTTCAGTTGTGTTTCCTCCAACAAATTCAACGCGGTAGGAATGACAATTTAATCGATCTAAATCTTTTCTTGGTTCTTTGTCGTGGTGGGCATGAAAATAAGATTCCAATTGAGACTGGGCATAGAAATCATAAGTAAGCTCGTTTTTTTGAAAATACAAATAACCTCCTTCAATATCTGATTTAAACAAGACACTACTATTCCATTGACCTTTATTCTCGATAAAGTTGTAAATTTTTCCGTTTTGAGAAGTTCCAAAAAACGAAATAACTAGGAATAAAAAAAAGAGTATTTTCTTCATGTCATACATTCTATGATAAATATACGATTTTTTACGAAGGTGAGTTGCTAGCCGAGAAGCCAGTGAATTAAAGAAGTTCTTTAATTATTCTTTCTATTTTATAACCTTCCGCTTCAGCTATGTAATTTCTTACTATTCTGTGACGAAGAATAGATTCTGCAACTGCCTGCACATCTTCTATATCAGGAGAATATTTCCCTTTGATAGCTGCATGAGTTTTAGCTCCAATAATTAAATATTGAGAAGCTCTTGGCCCAGCGCCCCAAGACAAATACTTATTTACCATTTCGTTAGAATGGCTTGAATTCGGTCTGGTTTTGGAAAC
>Ga0209653_1001337_pt1 | contig 20105 bp, 20 predicted proteins | sample SaaInl6LU_22_DNA_FD_184644 | JGI IMG/M metagenome (GOLD analysis project Ga0209653, IMG submission 184644) | Marine microbial communities from expanding oxygen minimum zones in the Saanich Inlet - ESP_116LU_22_DNA (SPAdes) (version 2) | ecosystem: Environmental > Aquatic > Marine > Intertidal...
GACATGGCCGAAGGCATCCGTAAGCAAGTCGCTGCGGATGTCGAGGCAGCACTAGAGAAACAGTTCAGCAGCGGTCCACGTGATGAGTTTAGACTACGGATGTCCAACATTGGGCGTCCAACTTGTCAGTTGTGGTTTGATAAGAACAAACCTGAAGGCAAAGCACCCTTTCCTCCACACTTCCTGATGAACATGATCATTGGTGATATTGTGGAGGCTGTCTTCAAGGGACTTCTTCGTGCTGCTGAAGTAGAGTTTCAAGACAACGACAAGGTAACACTTGAGTTGAACAACGGTGTCAAGATCAATGGCGAGTATGACATGATCATGGATGGCAAGGTGGACGACGTTAAGTCTGCATCCCCTTGGTCATACAAGAACAAGTTTGCCTCCTTCGAGGCACTAGCGCAGGGCGATAGCTTCGGCTATGTACCCCAGCTTGTAGGCTATGCTACAGCTGCAGGTATGGATGTCGGTGGCTGGTGGGTAGTGAACAAAGCTAACGGTGAGTTTAAGTACGTTGACGCAGGCGGTGTAGACGCCCCTGCAGTGCTTGATGCCATCGAAGCTACAGTGACCTACATCAATGAGGACAAGCCCTTTGAGCGGTGCTTTGAGGCAGTCCCAGAGACACACTACCGTAAGGCTACAGGCAACCTCAAGCTTGGTGTCGAGTGTGGCTTCTGTCAGTTCAAGCATAAGTGCTGGCCTAACCTGCAAACTCTGCCTGCTGTAAAGTCTAACGCACAGAACCCACCAGAAGTGGACTACGTGTTTGTTGATCCGCAGTATCTTGAGGGTGCAGATGGTTAAGCGTAGGCACACTAACAACTATCGTAGCGGTCTAGAGAAAGAGATCGCTGCGTGGCTCAAGCAGAAGAAGCATCAGTTCCGTTATGAAGAAGTGAAGGTGGAGTGGGAGGATCTAAAGTATCGAACCTACACGCCTGACTTCATACTCAACAACGGTATCATCATTGAGAGCAAGGGCATCTTCGATAATGCGGACAGGCGTAAGCATCGTGAGATCAAGAAGCAGCACCCAGAGTTAGACATACGCTTTGTATTCAGCAATGCTAACGCTAAGTTATATAAGGGTGCTAAGTCTAGGTACTGCGATTGGTGTGACAAGTATGGGTTCCAGTGGTCCCACCGTGTGATACCCGAAGCATGGCTAGAAGAAGAGGGTGAAGCGATCACACTTAACAGGGTGCCGCTCAAGACTAAAAGGAAAGATACAGATGGCTAAATGGAACTCAGAAAACCTGGCCCATGCAGATAGGCCCATTAGAATTGACGGGTATGACCCTGTAGATCGCCCAGCGCATTACAATATGGGTGGCATAGAATGTATTGACTACATCAAGCAGGTGTTAGGCCTAGATGGATTCATCGCTTACTGCCACGGCAATATGATCAAGTACCAGCACAGATATCGCTACAAGAATAACCCTGTTGAAGATATGAAGAAGGCTCAGTGGTACTTAACCAAACTCAATGAAGCATTAGCGGAGAAGCACAAATGATTACCCAAGATGACATTGACGCTATGAAGCCGCAGATGCCACACGAGAAAGTTGCTGACTTTATTGTCGCCTTTAAAGGGTCGCTTGATCCCCGCTTGTGGGTTAAGCTTATTGATGAAGAGCTAGAAGAGTATATGGCTGAGAGCTTCGGCACACCTAATCACCTGAAAGAGTTGTGTGATCTGCTGTATGTATCGACAGGGCTAGCGCTTACTTCTCCTGAACACATTGGTATGCTACTGCGAGGCTCAGAGCGTGATGTTATCCTCAAGCAACAGGCAACCGTAAGCCGCACCCTAAGCAGTGGCCTAGAGTACTACGGGGAAGAGGTATTCATCGAAGCTTTCGCACGTGTACACGATAGCAACATGTCTAAGCTAGACAGCGTGGGTAATCCTGTGCTACGTGATGACGGTAAGGTAATGAAAGGCCCTAACTATAAGAAGCCTGACCTTACTGACCTTACAGGGAAGGCGGCATGAAGTTCCACATCCACATGACATTAGAGATAGACGAGGAGGATAACATTCTTCCCGTAGCAGAGGACATGTATGAAGAAGTTGTAACAGAGCTAATTCAAGACATGATCTACGATATAGATGGCGCAGATATACAACATATAGAGGTTAAACAAAGATGAACAACTACCTACCAACGGACTACCAAGCATTCATTCACACGTCACGCTACGCACGATGGCTGGACGATGAGGGACGCCGTGAGAACTGGGGAGAGACAGTCAATCGTTACATGGACAATCTAGTAGGCGGCAATGTCGATGTAGAGACAGCGGATGCTCTTGAGACAGCTATCCTTGATCTCAATGTCATGCCTTCCATGAGAGCCTTGATGACAGCTGGCCCAGCGCTTAACCGTGACAACACAGCTGGCTACAACTGTAGCTACCTACCCGTAGATGACCCTAAGTCCTTCGATGAGGCTATGTTTATCTTGCTCTGTGGTACTGGTGTCGGCTTCAGTGTTGAGCGTCAGTTCATCTCCAAACTCCCAGAGGTTCCTGAGTTGTTCGAGAGCGACACTACTGTCGTTGTCAGTGACAGCAAAGAGGGTTGGGCAAAGGCGTTCCGTCAAGTTCTAGCACTCCTTTGGGCGGGTGAGATCCCTAAGTGGGATGTGTCTAAGGTACGCCCTGCTGGTGCAAAACTCAAGACCTTTGGTGGTCGTGCATCAGGCCCAGCGCCCTTGGTTGATCTGTTCAACTTCACTATCCGTACCTTCAAAGAGGCACAAGGTAAGAAGCTTAGCTCACTGCAGTGCCACGACATTATGTGTAAGATTGGTGAAGTCGTTGTTGTTGGTGGTGTTCGTCGCTCAGCTATGATCTCTCTGTCTAACCTTAGCGATGACCGTATGCGCCATGCTAAGAGTGGTGCTTGGTGGGAGACAGGGCCTCAACGTGCATTGGCTAACAACTCTGTAAGCTACACTGAGAAGCCTGATGCCGTGTCGTTTATGCGTGAGTGGCTGTCACTTGTGGAGTCAGGTTCAGGTGAACGAGGTATCTTCAACCGTGAGGCATCCAAAAAGCAAGCGGCTAAGAATGGTCGCCGTGATGAGAACTATGACTTCGGGACCAACCCGTGCAGTGAGATCATCCTTCGGCCCTATCAGTTCTGTAACCTTACCGAGGTAGTCGTGCGTGCGACTGACACCATTGAAACACTGGGGGCTAAGGTAAAGCTTGCCACTATCCTCGGTACTATTCAGTCAAGCTATACGAAGTTCCCTTACCTCCGTAAGATTTGGCAGAAGAACACAGAAGAAGAACGGTTGCTAGGTGTGTCACTTACAGGCATCATGGATAACCCCCTTATGACAACAAAGAACAATGGATTGGAGAAGACCCTTGAACACCTCAAAGCTATCGCTGTTGCTACTAACGCTGAGTGGGCTGAACGTATTGGCATCAATGTTTCTACTGCTATCACTTGCGTTAAGCCCTCTGGAACCGTCAGTCAACTTGTGGACTCTGCTTCTGGTATCCACGCTCGTCATTCCGAGTACTATATTCGTACTGTCCGTGGTGATAACAAAGACCCACTCACGCAGTTCATGAAGGATCAGGGCATTCCTAACGAGCCTGACGTAATGAAGCCTGACAGCACAACAGTTTTCAGCTTCCCTATGAAGTCTCCTGCAGGGGCTGTAGTAACCTCTGACCTGTCAGCTATTGAGCAGCTTGAGATGTGGCTGGCTTATCAACGTTCTTGGTGTGAGCATAAACCCTCTGTAACTATCAACGTCAAAGCAGACGAGTGGTTCGAAGTAGGTGCATTTGTGTATAATCATTTCGATGAGATGTCAGGTGTATCCTTCCTGCCCTTCTCTGAGCATACCTACCAGCAGGCTCCCTATCAGGACGTAGGTAAGTCAGACTACGAGACTCTCTTGTCAGTCATGCCTAAGTCTATTGACTGGTCTAAGCTTTCAGAGTATGAGGCCGAAGATAATACAGCAGGAAGTCAGACGCTCGCTTGTTCTGGTGATAGCTGTGAGATTGTGGACTTAACATGAAATACATCACACCACTAAACGTCTTCCTGTACTTCGTTGTACTAGGTATCTTGGGCGTAGCTTTTATTGAGTACGTCTTCTGGGCCAAGCATAACTTCTACGATATTGCTGCCTTGGTAATCTTTGCGGTGTTCCCCCTAGCGGGGGGCATTGCCGCTGGTCTAACTGCTTACATTCTACGGAAGGTAAAGTAATGTTTACTATCATCACACGTGACCAGTGTAGCTTCTGTGACTCAGCGAAGGCCCTCCTCAAGGGGGCCGACCTGCATTACACTGAGTACAACGTCCAGTCATCTAGCAGCAAGTGGGTCTTGACACTGATCAAGCAGGCAGGGCATACTACAGTACCACAGATTTTTGCACCTGATGGTTCTCACATTGGTGGTTATACTGAACTTAAGGCTTACCTTATACCTATTGAATACTAACACGAACACCACCCTTAGCTCAGCTGGATAGAGCAACTGCCTTCTAAGCAGTGGGTCGCAGGTTCGAGTCCTGCAGGGTGGGCCAACACAAGGAATACATCATGTCTCAGACTCAATTTCGTTTCGGCAGTTCTTTTCAGGAGGGTACTGCTGCTGAACAGGAGTTCATCAAACTTAGAGGAGACAACTTCATACGTAAGGCCTCTCGTATGGAAGACATTCACGAACATTGGGACGTGTTAGACAAAGAGTACGGAAAGGTAGACGTGAAAGGTGCTAAGCGTAAGTATCGCAATGGCCCTATTGATTATTCTATCCACTGGTGGGAGTTTAAGAATGTAGCAGGACGTGCAGGATGGGGTGAACCTAACGATACTGAACGCCTTATCGCATTCCGCACAGAGAATGCCTATGTGTTAGTAAACCCTTCCAAGGTTAACGCACTGCTAGCAGCTAAATGTGTGGATCACTTCCGAGGACCGTGGGGCTTAAACACACGTAAGGGTCGCCAAGACTTAGCAGCTATGATTCCCACAGATTTCTTTGTAGATAATAGTGAGTATATCTTGGAGATTGACTTTGCCGAATGATCTTGAACCACCCAAGAAGCAGACACGTACCCGACGTAAGACTAACTACAAGGGTGCAGCTGCTAAGCCTACATCAGGTATCACACCACGTACTGACAAACAGAAAGAGCTAATCGACGCTATCAAGTCTAGCTCTCAGGTGTTAATCCTTGGCCCTGCTGGTACTGGTAAGACATACGTTACCGCTACCTGTGCAGCTGATCTATATACTCTCAAAGAGATCGACAAGATCATCATCACTCGCCCGCACGTAGCTGTAGGTAAGGACATTGGGTTCCTGCCTGGTACGCTAGAAGAGAAGGCACAACCATGGGCCTTGCCTGTGTTAGACGTGCTGATCAAACACTTGGGTAGGGGTGCTGTTGATACAGGTCTAAAGAACGGTAACATTGAGATTGCACCTCTAGCACTCATGCGTGGGCGTAGCTTTGACAATGCTTTCATTATTGCTGATGAAGCACAGAACATTGAGATACCTGAAATCAAGATGTTATTGACTCGTGTAGGTGAAGGTAGTACTATTGTACTTAATGGTGACATTCAGCAGTCTGACTTGAAGGGTGCCTCTGGCTTGTCCAAGGTAATCCATCTCTCAAAGAAACACATGTTGGATGTACCCGTTGTCGAGTTTGGTGTGGATGACATTGTGCGTAGTGGCATCTGTGCCGAATGGGTAAAGGTCTTCATGAAAGAAGGTATGTAACACAATGAAATTAGAACAAGAAGCCGAAGCCTTCAGTGAAGGTAAAAGGACGCAGTTCAATCAAGCTTTACAGGAATACATGCAACCTCTCCATCAGTACCTGAATGACAACCTGCATAATACTAAAGAGCTAGACGATATCAAGTATCACATGCTAGCCGTTAAGCTTTTGTCTAGGCACTGCGCTGAAACACATGGTATCAAATAAAAAAAGGGGCCGCTTAATGTGGCCCCTCTTCTTTTACTCTGTTACTTCCTTCAAGAAACTGCGATAGTTCTTGCTTAGGTCTAGGTAGAAATCTCTCATGTTCGCTTTGTAGACCTCCTTGTTTTCTTCGTCGCTCTTATCTACGGCTTCAAGAGACTCCTCAAAGGACATACCACCGTATCCATACTTATCAGATACAACGCTCCATGCCATCTCAGCACGTTCCTTGTCCTGTCTACCCATAGCTGCAACCTCACCACGCATAAACGCTTGATAGTCACCTACACCTTCAGGTGAGTCAGCTAGACGTAGCAGTGTGTCCTTAGCGTCTTTACGTGCTAGTGTTACCTGCGCTTTAAGGTACGTAGACAAACGCATCTTCTTATCAGCGTCATCTTTAGCAGAGGTATACTTACGGGACTGCATAAACTGTTCCGCTCTTGCAGCTAGGTTACCCTGCATCTTCTGCTGTGTGAGTACTTCCAGTGCTACGTTCTGTTCACGGTAGGGATTGTATAGCTTGAAAGGGTCTATCTGCAAGCGGGTCATCTCACGTTGCAGGGCGTTCTTAGGGGGTCTACCCACAAACCCTGTGATCTGTTTGACTAGAGGATCTTGCATCTTGATAGGGCCATCACCAAAGATGTCAAACCTGATAGCGTCCTGACGCATGTTATTACCATCAGCATCCTTAGTGTACTGCGTCTGGTAGTACGTGCGTGTAGATGAGTTAGCGAACTCCAAGAACTTAGAAAGCTTATCAGCAGATATCTTAATACCTGTAGCTTCTTCTAGCTGTTTAGAAATCTTAGCACTATCAAAGTCTGGCAAGTGACGTGTCACACGCTGGTACGATGACATAGGTACATCAAAGGGAAGTACCGCATCAAGAATGTTATACAGACCTGCACCCTCTGGTACAGCGCCCTCTACAGTAGCACCACGTGTCTCAGGTAAGTAAGAAGCACGAGGGTCAATCTGACCGTAGAAGTCTTTTACTACTGCAAGAGGGTACGTGAATGAACCGAAGTAGTCACCTACTTGGTTAAGCAATGGTTCTGTGTCTCCTGCTTCCAAGGCTCTGACTAGGTTGTCTGTAATGCCAGTGCCAGGGCGGAACTCTGTAGCACCCATGATCTTGTTCAACTCTTTGAGAGCCTCAGCATTGGACTTAACAGGTGCGCCTTGCATTAGACGAGCAATGTAGTTAGCAGAGTATACGTGTGCAGACATAGGGCCAAACGCAGCCTGTCCGTCATACACTTTACCATCTTCACCCTCTACTTCAAACCACTCCATACCATTAGCGATGTTCTCTTTCTGTGTTGTGTACAGACCACCAAACATCAATGCACCCGTCATAGCCTTAGCAGACTCTTCTGTAGTAGCACCTGTAATGCCACGGCGCATGATAGTGAGGCCCGTGTAGTCAGAGATAAACTTAGCTTGTGAGGCTAGGTAGCGAGGGAAGGGAATGATTGTAGTGAGACCGTAATTGTGGATGTACTTGATAGTATCAGCAGCGAACTGGTTCATACCACTAGCATCCTTACCACCAAACCTACGTTGAAAGGTAAACGCTAGTGATTCATCAAGGGCGTTCTCTAGCATCTCATCAGGTAGCTGACTGGTTGTACCCTTCTTAAGCATATCCATAACGCTACTGCCCAGCGCTTCATTGCCTGCTTCTTTAAGTTGACGGTCAATGCTACCTGCAATAATAGCACGTTTGACCATGAAGTCTGACATAGTGTTGAGCGTGTTAGATGCAGCACCTAGCTTAGACAGCTTACTGTCCTTCACTACGTTAGCCTCTACAAGAGCAGCATCAAAGAACACCTTCTTAAACTTATCGGGTGACTCAGACTGCAGTATGCTAACCAAGCCATCTGCTACGTAGTTATCCCGTGTAAGATACTTAAGGTTGTCTAAGCTACCCCTAAGTGTAGCTCCACCCTGCTTACGGCCTTTAGTTACGGTATCAAGTACAGACTGGTTAAGCTTATCAACAAAGTCGATACCAGTCATAGCTACAGAGAAGATGTTGTTACGCATTGTAGTAGCAGGCTGCGATGTCATAAACATACGCCGTGCATTCTCTACGTCTTTGAAGTTACGCCAGATAACACCCTGTGTATCACGTGTAGCTCTTGTAATAGCTTCTAGGTCTTCCGCTTTAGCAGGAGCCATACCAGCTTCAAATAGTTCATCTACCTTCTTGGATAGCTTATCAAGGCTCTTGCGCTTAGCCTTCTTAGAGATAGCACTCTGACCCGCCAGAATCTTAGCAGCCGTTGATACTTCCGCAGCATAAGCAGAAGATAGCTGACGAGGGCTAAGCCCAAACTCTTTTGCCACATCCATAAATGCTTCTCTGTTCTTGCCAATGTTATCAGCAAGTACTTCCGTAATACGAATGTTAGGGTCAGAGATGTCCGCACCAATACGTTCAGCTAACTCATAAGACGCAGCAGACAAACGTCTGATAGTCTCTTGGCTAAGCCCACCCAATACACCTTCAGGTAGATCATTGCTAAGTAGGTAGCGCTTAACGTTGTCACCTTTTTTAACTAAGGCAGGATCAATAGCTTGCAGAACCTTTTGGGTTGCAGCTTCCATCTTAGCTTTCTTCTTAGGGTCTTTGGCTGCGTCTTTAGCTTTTTTTGAAGCGATAGCATCCGCCGCTTTAACACGTTCAGCATTAGCTACACGTCCCTCATCAATAGTATCAGCAAGCTTTTTAGCACCTCTGTGTTGCAAGGCGGCACCAGCACCGTATGTACCTGCACCTACAGCAAAGCCCAGCGCACCACTAAGTGCCACAGCGCCCTTGTCTACCTCATAGTCTAGGTCTAAGTCTTCAGCCGCTGACTCACGGATCTTCTGGTTACCATACTCAAAGGAGGCACCGACTGCACCATCAGCCATACCAGCAATAAGGCTACGCTTGATAGCCTTCTTACCTGCTGTACGTAGGGCTGCAAGAGATGCAAGCTTAGTAGCTTGGATAGCAGCCGCACCTGTACCTGCAGTACCGATACCTGCAACAGCAGAAGCATACGTAGATGGAGCAGAAGCTGTACCCATAAAGTAGTCACCGATCTTCTCACCACCACGGTCAAACAAGCCCTCACCCTTAGCGTTATCAAAGGCAAACATAAGTCTACCAAAGGCTTCACGCTGTGCAGGGTTTACTGACTTGTCGTTCATAAAGTAGATGTCTTTAGCTACAGTCATTTCGTTTGTAGTCTGGTAGCGGAAGTGTTCTAGCACCTCAGACACAACATCATCAGCTGTCATGTCTTTGAAGTCTTCTTCTGTATAACCTTTACGTCCGCTACGGAGGAAGGTAACAGCGTCAGTCAAGAAAGACTCATCAGACTTAAGGTCTGACATCTTCTTGTTTTGCATATTCTCAGGGGTGTAGTACGAGTATTTATCGGACATTGTATGCCTTACTTTTCTTCTAAGCCATCAAGAGTTAGCTTAACTACATCTACGATTCTTTCCAGATCCATTGTAGTTGCGTTAACAACATAGCGACCTATAGCGTTGTCTTGGTTCTCACGATAAAAGTCTGTGAGAGCTTGCTTAACTTCTTCTCTACTAGACTCTTCTGTGATACCCTTCTCTTCTAGGGCAGCTAAGATAGTCTGATCGTTTTCCATAAAGAAGTCAACGGTAGGCGTAGACGCTGCAAGGTCTTCTTTCTTTTTTTCTGCTTCTTCTACTGTTTTACGCTTAAGATCTTCTACAATGCGCGGGACATCGTTTGTTTTTGCAGGCGTGGTAGGTTCATCACCGCCAAAGGGGCGAGGCTGGGAAGAAGATAGTGGATCAGAAGAATTATCAGGAGGAGTATCAGCAGGAGTATCAGCAGGAGTAGTGATTTTATCTTCCACAGTACCCCCCATAATGATAGCATCAATGTCTTTATCAGTAAGCTGACCACCCTTACGCTGAATGATTTCAATAGCTGTACCGCTAGCAATACTCTGTTGCAAAGACTCTAGCTCTTCAGCAGAATCTACTCTCTCGTAGATGGCATCCAACACACCCTTACGGAAAGCGTTCAGAGACAAGTCCTGACCAGGGTTAGCCAGTACCATGTCTTTCTCTAGTCTAGCTAGAGCTTGACCTGCACCAATTACGGAGGCTTTAAGTTGTAGTTTGTCTTTGTCTTTGTTTCTACCTGATGTGGGGTTGTAGTTAGAAAAATCATAAGGGTTTGTAAGGTCAGTATTAAACACCTTAGTAGACAGCATTCTAGAGTATTCATCACGTGTATTCTTAGCTGTAGTAGCTGTGTAGTCATAGGCAAAGCCACCTGCACGGGTGACATCCCCATATGGCTGCACTGGTGCAAAGCCTGCTTCCTGCATCTCAAGTAGCTGTGAATAAGACAAACCACCAGGGCCTTTGATTTTGTCCATCTGTTCAGCGGCCTGTAGCTGCGGGTCAAACGCAAACGCTGCACGAATAAAGCTACGGGTATTAGCACCCTCGCTCTTGGGGTTATCTTCCTTAGCCATCTCTTGAGCATGTAAGCCCATGAGTTTATCTACACCCTGCTGCAGTGTCATACCTTCAGGTAGGGTAAGGTTATCTGCAGCGTTCACGTAGGACATAACCATATCAGGGCTAATATCAGCGGATGACGTACTTTTTAGATCAGCGGCTCGCTTGTCTAGTGTAAGCTGTAGATTAGGTAAGTCTGTACCATACCCCTCCACCAAAGCCAGTGTCTGTGCATCGCTTAGCCCATACTTACCACGGATAGCCTGTGCGGACTTCAGTACTATGTCTGCTGTACCCTTACGCTTAGCGTAGTTAGACTTAGCGATACGTGCGTTGTCTAGGTTCTCCTGAATCAAACGATCAAGCGTTTGCTTACGCCGATTAATGTCCGTGCTCAGCTGTTCACCAAACCCTGCCCAAAACCCTGCCATCTACTTAACCTCTTGCCATCAGGCCACGCTGTTGCGGCTCTTCTTGTTCCATCATTGAGGCATCCATCTCTGGCTGCTCTTCTTGCTCTGCTTCTTGTGCAGTATCGTACTCAGACTCAGGCTTATCCAAGATGCCTAGTGATTCCATGGCTAGCTCATAGCCTGCATCACGCTCTCCTTCGGGCGTGTCCTTGAGCATCTTAGAAGCTTTAGCTAAGATAAACTTACGCTCTTTCTCTTGCTTAGCTTCTTGGTCTTCCTCAAAACCCTCCACATAGTTTACACCAGCCTCGTTAGCAATAGAGATAATGTGTTCGTGTATGAAGGGGGCAATGATAAGGCTCACATCAATGCTGTGCCAACCTGCAGCTACACTGGTAGTAAGGATACTCTCAGCCATAGCACGTACAGGGAAGCCAATCTCTAGCAAATCTAGCATGTTATCAAGAACTTCAGGGTCATTGAACTTACTCATATGCATAGCAATAGCTTCTTCAGGATCGTTGATCTCTGGGGGATTCTCCCACGGGTAGTTCTTAGGTTCATCTGTTAAAGACTGGCCTGGGATGGGTGCTTGTAGGAGTTCTGACATTATATTGTACCTTACTTAGGTGAGCCTAGTATTGTTATTAGTTTGATCTACGGGACAACCAGCTTTTACCATCGTAGGTCTTTTCGCTGTCAGCATTACCAAATAGGTGGTTACCCAATCTAAGAGTGCCTCTCTTTCGGTTCTTCATTTCTTTCAACCAATCAGGCCTACTTACAGCATCGTTAAGATAGTGTGTAGCACCCTTAGTGGGGTCGCTGTATTCAGCCTTAAGGATAGCAGAAGCAGCTGCATAAGAATCCTGACTAGGTATAAGCGCAAACATGTCCTGACCTTGTTCGCCCTTAGCGTAGCCTGTGTAGCTATTCCATGGAGAGAACGCGCCCTTCTTAAGAATAACCCCTTTTATTCCGTTGCCGTACTTACCTGATGCTGCTCTATTAGCAATAACTGCCCCTACAGCAATCTTACCTTCATAGCTCTCACCTCTAGCCTCCGCCTCAATAGTCTTAGCTAGTATCTCAAGCTCAGACAGATCCTCAACGCTAGCCGCAGGTTTACCTACAGGACGAATAAGTCCCTCCGTGTAGGTAGGTGGGGTATTAAGAAACTCCCCAGACATGCTGACATCCTCCATGCTAAAACTTTCCGTGCTATCTTTGGGAGTACGAGCTGCTCTAGTCTTAGCTGAAAGCTCTGCTACAGACTCTAGAGCTTTTTCTGGTGTAGACTCTACAGACTCTAAAGTCTCTAGAGATTGTTCTGCTGTAGATTCTAGGGCTTCCACCATACGCTCACTTGTGCGAGACATAACACCCTGACGTCGGGATCTATCTGCGGAAACACTGTCAGTGGTAGGAGGTGCAAACCGATTACGGATAGTGTCGATTATATTTTTACTTAACATCATAATTTATCCAAACCACTTACCTAATACTGCCTGAAAAGCCATAGCAGCAAGCTTACCCTTACCGATATTGTCCTGTAGCTTTGCTTGCTCATCCGCTGTAAGCTTAGCAATAGCAATCTGAGTAGACCTATCAGCATTACCCTCAGCAGAAGCAAAGGCATAACTCATAAGGTCTCGCTCTCTCTGCCATATCTGATCCATGTTGGCTGCAGTCAAAGCATTTATTGTTTTAGCATAGTCCATGTTGCTCTGGTTCTGCACAGCGGTATTTATAGTAGAAATGTTCTGACGCCACTGCGCATTAGCCTGTGCAATTATAAGGCCATTCTCTGCATTGAACCGATCTCGCTGTTGTTGCAACTCTGCGTTAAACTGATTCAATGTATTAATTGAGTCTGCATCAAACTGACCCATAGCGTTGGTCTGAGCAGCGTTAAACTGACTGGTCAGCATACTCAGGTTAGCGAAGAACTGTTCCGTCTGGTTCTCACTTGTCGCGTTAAACTGTGATGCAGCATTGGTAGCAGCTTGGTCAGAGAACAAAGCCTGTACCTGCTGTTGAGCTTTAAAGATAGTAGTTTGTTGCTCATTACTCAGGTTAGACATGTCCATCTGCAGGAAGCTCTGCGCATTCTGTACAGCTGCCTGTTGGCGGTTACTTAGGTTGGACAAGTCCATGTTAGCAAGAGCAGAAGCCTCCGCAATAACAATAGCCTGACGGTTAGACAGATTGTTCAACTCCATTGTGTTAGCGGCACGGCTGTTCTCCAGAGCAATGTTCTGCTCCGCAGTGAAGTTCATATTAGCAATGTCGCCAATACGTGCAGAGTTAGCTACGCGGGCTTGAAAAGCTTGGTCAAACTCCATACCTAGAAATTCTGCACGTTGTTGCGCACCCAGCATAGCACGTTGCTGTCGGTTAGACAGGTTCTGTGATTCAAACTGTGCCTGTGTCTGTGCATCCATCTGAGCGATAGGCAACGCAGCTTCCATCGTTGCTTGAATGACAGCTTGGCCTGCCATGCTCGACGCACCTAAGCCTCGTGCCGCTAGCGCAGATGTAGCAGCCCTCATAGCGCCCGCAGCCCATGGAGGGGTAGCGCCACCCTCGAAGTCTTCCATGAGACTCTCTAGCTGACCTGCTACAGTGGCCTTCTCAGTAGGAGTGGCCTGTGCAGCCTGGACTTGCTCAGTAAAGGCAGCAGCCTTCTCAGCATTGGCAACGCCAGAGATAAGCTCCCCTTCTTGAATTTCACGCTGGACGGGGTTGTCCATCATGATAGCTTGACCCTGTGCTGCCTGCAGTTTAGACACAGAAGATGCTGCCATCTGCGCGGCTTCTACCTGTGCCTCTGCAGAAACTTCGCCCTCAGCAGCCTGTGTTGCATCAAGAGTAGCCGCCACTTCAGGTTGCACCATTGTAGCAGACATCTGCGCTGCTTCTTTAGCAGGTTGTTGTTCGGCTGTAGCGGCACTACCGACCTGAACAGCCTCTGCTAGAGGTGCATCTGTAGAGATTTGCCCTACAGTAGAATCGACGATCTGATCATCCGTTTCTTTTAGCTCTTTTACTTCACTTTCAACAGGGGACATTGTTTTCATAACAAGGTCTTGCTGTGCCTGCGCTAGATCAGTTGGACTAAAGTTTGATGTGTTAAGCTCAGCTTGCGTTGAATCAGCTTCCGTTGAATCAGCAACATCTTCGTCAGTCTCTTCTTCAGGACCAACGTAGCCTTCTGCTCCAGGACCGACAACGGGTTTAAACTCTGATGCATCTCCTCCTTCGTTGTAACCGCTACGCATCAAGCCACCACGAGCCATAAGAGCGCTATTGTATCCCTGCATCTTAGCAGCTACAGCAGGACTAGACTGCCTAAACTGGTCGATAGCTTCTTTATTCTTAGGGCCTGTATAGCCCAAGAACTTGGAAGCCATACGATACATCCCATCTAGCTGTGCGTCTTGCATGATGTTATCCGTGTATTAGTTTTCATTTTAGGTGCGTATGAACCTGGCCACGTCTTCTACGGGAAGTACGTATGAGAGGCTACTTGTTATGCCTTGGTTAATGCGCTTGAGTAATCTGTGCCTGCCATCCAACATACGGTATAGCTTACCGTGAGGGTTCTGCATTCCTAGGCATAGGATAGAAGGCTGCGCAATGTCTGCTAGTATGTATCGTCTAGATGTTAGACTAATGTCCTCTAAGGGTTTGTGAGAAATGGTATCTACAGGAATAGTGTACGGGGTTAGTTTACGAGACTTAGCTAACTTGTACAGAGGTAAGCAGTCTATGTAGGAGGCTTCTTCTAGAACAGCCCACTCACCCGTCATTATGTGATGCATTAAGTCTATACCCTATACTAATACGATCTGTCTCGCTACCCACACAGTGCCAAAGATAAGGAGGTTTATCCTGGATGTCAAACACTCTAAAGGTGAGGCCTGCATTATCGTAGTCTGTGACTACCTTACCGTTCTGTACGTACCTAAAGAATGATTTATTACCCTGTGCAGTCCAAGTGATGTACATGCGTTTACAAGGTACGTCGCTGTTTGTATGCCAGCCCATGTAACCTGTAGGAGGGTAATGAAAGAAGCCGCTAGGTGAAACCTTATACTGAGGAAAAGCCTCACTGATAACGCTAGTAATCTTTCTGTGTATGCCGAGTCGCTCAAAGCTTATAAGGTTATCAGCCTGTGATACAGCTGTGTTAGAACTTCTAAGTAGGGCGTCTTCTGTAAGATAGCTCTCCCAGTCAGGGACTGTGCGAACACCAACACTCCTACTGTGTGCAAGTATACTACGCAGGTTCTTAGTGATTACCTTTTCAATAGCGGCTACGTGCTGATCTTCTAGGTTAATCTTAAGCGAGGGCTGCGCTGTACTTTGCGTCATAATCTTCGAACAACTCCGAGGGGTTATGCTCACAGGTAGAGGTGAACGTAGTATACGTAGCATAGTCTACACTGTCAGGCAGATCACGTAAAGCTTTCTTGTCAGCCTCAATCTGATTAACTACATCAGTAGCGTTCTTAACTAGAGCACGTTGTTGGAGCACATCTAGCTTAGGCAGGAGAACAGCGCGACACTCGCGATATACATCTTTCCACCATAGATCTACAAGTTCCATGTCAAACAAAACAGCGGTAGGGTTATCCAAGTCGTCAAACACCAGCTTATCTACATGGGACAGCATGGCCCTCCCCTCGTCTGTGCTAGGCTCAGGCTGAACTAGGGTAGCTGCATTGGCAGGGACTACGTCTGCCTCTACAAGTTCTGCTACGGTTTTGTCTGTGTTAACAAACTGTACTTTAGGGGTGCCTACAGGGGCGTTGAAGAAGATAATGCTCATTTGAACCTCTTAGTAGATCACTACTGCAATATATGTGGGGTCAACAGCACTGATACCCCAAGAGTATGCAGAGTTGTTGTCGTTACCGCCTTGATGGAGAAATGTAGTGGCATAGTTTCTAGCGCGTATTGAGATAGCCGAGGTGCTGACAGAAGATACGTAAGCGTTGTAAATCTCAACATTACCCGCTGTACCTATTGCAGTGGTCTGACTGCTAACTCCCTGATCTACTGTGCCCACTACAGCAACCCAGTTACTACCATCAGTTCTCACAGAAGAAGCCATGGTAAGCACATAGTTACCTGTGCTGGACTTAGTAAGGGTGACGTTACGAGAACGAATAACCGCACCTGTAGCACCGTTAAAAGCGATATACCCTCTAGCAATACCCGCTACACCATCTAGGTTTGTAAGGCTTGCACCACTAATAGCAGGCAAGGCACCTGTAAGGTTGCTAGAGTTTAGTGTACCAGAGAGGCTAGATGCGGTTAATGCACCTGTTGTCACTGTACCTAGTGTTACGTTGTCGTTAGGTTGAACAGCGCTATCTGCTAGAGCCCCTTGTGCTGTAGTAGCTTTACCGTTTAGTGCTGCCTGAAGTCCGTCTACGTTAGCGATAGTGTGGTTATGGCTATCATCTACAATAGCAACTGAGATAGAAGCGTTAGCCGTGCCGTTGAAGCTGGCTGAACCTGTTACATCACCTGTAAGCTGGATTGTACGAGAGGTAGCAAGAGCAGTGGCCGTGGAGGCATTACCTTCAAATGTCGAGGCAACGATAGTCTCACTACCTACGGACCACTTGTCTTCGCTTTCATCCCAGAAGAAAGTCTTGTTATCTTCAGTACCTCGTTCTATTTCGATGCCTGCGTCTACGGTAGGCGCACCCTCCTCATCTGAGTTTAGTACGAAGAAGGTATCAGTAAGCTCACTAGTTGCTGTGTTAACAGAAGTAGTAGTACCCTGAACAGTCAGGTTACCTGAGATAACCATGTTAGCAAAGGTTACATCATCTGTCGAGTCTGTTGAGATTTGACCAGAGCTAATAGCAATACCGTTACCTGCAGAGAAGTGTGCTCTAGTCTCCTCAGCGCTGGGCCCTGTGTACGTGACTACACCGTCAGAGTATGTAAGGCTACCGTCACCGCCTGAATCGGCAACTGATATAGCACTCTTAGCAGAGGCTTGTGCTCGTTCATCAGTAAAGTATAGGTGAGTACTACCCTCTGCTATCGTATCGCTGTCGCCTTGCGTAAAGGACACCACACCTGTAGTTGAGTCGTATGATAGAGATCCCGTAGCAGAGATAGCGGTACGAGACCTGTTTGTAGTGAAGTACTGATTGGTTACACCTTCGGACAACTCGTCCGTAGTATGGTTAGAGATGTCAGATACTTGGCCTGTAACATTGCCTGTTACATTACCTGTGAGGTTACCTGTTACATCTGATACCGTACCACCTGCGACTGTAAGGTTGCCGTCTACTGTACCATTACCAGAGACTGTCAAAGCATCTGTGTCTACAGTACCGTCAAAGAATGCATCCTTGAACTGTACAGAAGAGGAGCCTAAGTCTAGGGTATTAGTCGTCTTAGGTTCTACTTTAGTGGCTGATACAACTAAGTCCTGGCTAGGGCCTACCTTTTCAATAGGCGCACCCTCTCCCGACGTACCGTCATGTGCGTGACCTGTAGAGGCGTTGAAGGCACTCTCTAGTTGGTTGTACTCTGCATCAAAGTCATCAGCGTCAATAACGTTACCATTAGCAATATTGTTTGCTGTATCCTGACGTGTATATCCTGCCATATTACTGCCTATCGTTTTGTCTAAACTCTAGCAGCGCTGTGTCTAGAGTAAATGTGGGATTTGTTGAGTTGTCTTCAATACGAAGGGCTACTGTCTTACCAGAACCAATGACATTCTTATTGTACACTTTATCTAGTTCGCCCCCGAATGTCGCCGTACCTAGCACAGAGCTAGAGTCTCCGAAAACGAAAGTAGAAGAACCTGTACTCTCAATAGTAATAGTAGCGGGTTGCACTAATCCTGCGTTCGTTGCGGCGGCAAAGTCAAACTTCATGTTAACGTCCAGAGCCATGCTGCCTGTAGGCTCTGCGTACAAAGTCATCTTGTAGAAAGACTTTCTCGTCTGCGGATCAGATAGAGGCATGAAAGGAGATTCATAAATAGCCTCAATGTTGTCCCCATCAAAAGAACTACCCCTATCTAGGATGTACACGTAACCATCTTCATTAGCAAAAGAAATAGTCTCTTGATCCCCTGAGTAGGTGCTATCCGCAATGAACGCCTTAACTCCATACGTAGAAGACCAAGAAATACCTGCCGCGCCTTGAGAAACAAACTTAGTCGCTATAAGGCCTTTAGCAACAGACCTCTGTTCTGATCCTACGTAACCAAAGATACGGTACTGAGCCTTCTCTCTAAGCAATACAGAGGCGAAGCTGTTGTAATTGCCCAGGAACGCATTAGCATCTTTAGCAATTGTATCTGAGGCAATGTCTAAGCCAAAGTCACCGATACGATCAGTAGCACTAAGCAGCCTAATACCGTCAGGGGCAAGATACATAATGTCACCGCCGACTTCCTGAATAGTATCCCCGTTAATACAACCAATGCGATCTGTAATAGGAGATACTCGAAAGTCTGCAGAAGTGTTGCCTACTAGACTCTTAATTGTGTTTGTCGTGAAGATGATAAGTTGATCACGGAAAACGGTAAGGCCTGTTACCTTTTGCCCTACGTTAATATTACCTGCACCGTTAGCAGCACTAAAATCATCTACACTAAAAGGTGCAGTAAAGAAGACACTATTATCTTTAGCGTAGAAGGCGGTATTCTTGAAAAAGGCTACGTGCTCTGCACCACTAACATCTATGCTATCAGCAGAGGTCATAAATGTAGCAGTGTTACCTGAAGCATTATACACTACAGGATAGTTCGTCCCGTCTACAAAAACAGTTTTGTCGTCGCCATCTAAGTTGAAGTCTGCATAACGAGCCTTAGACCCATTAGTAGCAGCACTGGTAGCTATACTAGTCCAAGTAGTACCTGTGCCGTAGAAGTACTCAGTAAAGTTGGATGCATTCTTTCGGGCAGCTACTATACGCCCTGCAGACACAACCTTCAGAGCTAGGATAGGGCCACTACCAGGAACAGTAGTATCACTAAACTTCTCGTAGCCTTGGATTTTAGTATAACCACCCTCTTTATTAACCTCAAAGTTCTGCAGTAAAGTGGCAGAACCCACGGCATTAGTACCCTGCTGAAGAGTAGACAGATTGGATATTAACCCGCCTCTAAACTCTATAGGGAATGTCTGCCACTGTGTAGCCATTAGAAGTGTACTCTCGTGTCTCTAAGGTATTCTGTGCGGTTGATGTGCAGGCTGCGAAGCTGCTTAATGCCCTGCTCAAACTTCTGTAAAGAAAGTTGTGCGGCTTGAATATCCCCACGAAACTGATAGACGTAGTACATAGCTCCATCAACGATTGCATATCTATACTGCTCAGGGAGGGTTGGTACGTCTAGGGGGTGATCTAAGTCGTAGCCAGTACGGAAGTATTCGTAAATAACTTCATAGGCTTCTTTAGGAGTAGGATAAAAGATAAGCTCCCGACTAGGGGTACGGGCAACATGGGTAGGTACAGAGAGGTTGTCTGTGCTAGAGTTATACTCAGAATCAGCATACTTGTCAAGGTATTCTTCGTAAGCCAACACTTTTAGTTTAGTTGTAGGGACATTTAGAGTAGCATCTCGCTTGATGCGAAAGGTGTTCATATTGATAGTCTTAGCATCATATGGGTAGCTGTAACGAGCAGTCCCTGGAGCAAGGATCTCGCTCTCTTCTACGTGGTTCCACGGCCATTCAAACTCTTCCTGATTGATGTGGCGGATGGAACTGTTTACTGCATCCTTAGCAAAGCTGTAGAAACCCGTGGTAGCAGCGAAGTTACTTTCAGTAAGCTCCACTTCGTTCAGTCTGCGGTTAACATCGTTAACTAGGCTAATATAATCATATGCCATGTCTTACTTCTCCTTAACACGCAGAAAGATAGAGCGCTCATACTGCAGGCCACTACCTGTGGTAATCTGGCATACAACAGTGTAACGCACGTTGTTTGTACCAAGGCTAAATCTCACAGTAGCTACCTGTCCTGAAAGGGTCGCTTGAACGAACTGCAACCCATTAACGATGTCGGCTTCATCTACCTGTGTCTTAACGCCATCCGCATCCTTGACAAACCAAACGGCTGCAGAAAGGGTGTCCGTACCTAAGAAGCGTGACCAGTCAACACTGTAGTCTACAATCTCGTCTTTGTCTTTGTCA
>Ga0209653_1001345_pt1 | contig 19950 bp, 8 predicted proteins | sample SaaInl6LU_22_DNA_FD_184644 | JGI IMG/M metagenome (GOLD analysis project Ga0209653, IMG submission 184644) | Marine microbial communities from expanding oxygen minimum zones in the Saanich Inlet - ESP_116LU_22_DNA (SPAdes) (version 2) | ecosystem: Environmental > Aquatic > Marine > Intertidal...
AAAAGGATAAAAAGCAATAAAATTTTGTTTAGTTTCGCATGAAATATATTTGGGGATGTAGCTCAGCTGGCTAGAGCGCTTGACTGGCAGTCAAGAGGTCGTGGGTTCGAGTCCCATCTTCTCCACTTGAAAACAGAAGGATTACAGAGATGTGGTCCTTTTTTTGTTTTCTCACTTGCACACTATTTGCACACAAGTCCTATCAAAGAATAAAAACCATTAGGATCATTTACAAAATCTCAATAGTTACTGCAATGTATGTGTTTTGGTGGAGAATTGAAAATAGGAAAGTTATATGTGCCGCTGTCCCTTAGCCTTGAGGGCATGGGACAGCGGCACACCCATAAGACCTCAAAGAGCGTTAAATCCTACCACACTACAAACTTCCCCCAAACAACTCCCCCCTAAAAACACAACACAGGAATCTTATCTTAAGGAAATGATATCAATGGATTAGAAAGGATTTGGATTGGAGGCATTGGTGTAAAAGGAAAAGAGAGTATTAAAAGAAGACCTTAATCTTAAAAGAATCGATCGCTCCAGACTTTATTATAAATTGATCCTAACTCAAATCGGAGCAGGATCTCATGTGAACCTCTTCCAAAATCTATGGCTCCCGTATTTATATCATAACTATAGCCTATAAATATATTATTGGATAGCTGAAGCCCTGCCAGGGTGCTTACACTTAAACCTTTGCTGTATGCCGCTCCAAAGGAAACCTTCTCCCGCCAGTTAAATGTGGCTGAGTAGTTGAAGGAAATGGGTTGGGATTGAATATACCTTGCCAGAATTGCCGGTTTAAAGCGCAAAGAGTTTGTCAATTGAAAAACGTGTCCTGCCATTGCATACAAATGAATATTTTCAAAGGTGATTTTAAATCGGTCGCTCTTTAACGGCTCATAGTTAAACGTATTAAAGAGCCTGGGCACAGATAGTCCAAAATAAGACTTTCTACTGTAATAATAGAAACCAATTCCCATATTGGGATTAATTCTATTTTGCAAATTTGACTCATAAAAAGGGTCCTCAGGATCGTAAAGCTCCAAAGAACTAAAATCCAAATTCACTGAGGAAACGGATGCCTGTAAGCCCAGTCCTAAGTACTGATCATTAGATAATTGTAAGTGATATGAAGTGTTTAGTGAAATAGATTTTTCATTAAAAGGCCCCACGGCATCGGTGTAAACATCTAATCCTAATCCTAGATTACTTTGTTCTCTGTAGTGCTGAATATTTAAGTTTGAGGTGCTTGGTGCTCCTTCAAAGCCTACCCATTGCTCTCTTGCCTGCATAAAAATCGTAGTGCCTAACCTACTCCCCGTGTAGCCAGGATTTATGGAAGAGGGATTATACATAAACTGTGTATACAGATTGTCCTGTTGACCCCAGGCAATTGTCTGTAAAAACATCAATATGTATACTATTCTTTTCATTTTTGCATTAGTAATTGACATAGATATAGCCCTGTACGAGTTGCTCTTCTCCTGAATCCTTTTTTACTTTTATTCTATAGAAATAAGTCCCTTGTGGCAATAGTCCTCCCGTTGACTGATTAAAACCTTGGAAGCGATCACTGGTTTGCATATACCCTTCTAAAGTATAAACTATCCTTCCTTGGCGGTCGAATATGTAAAGAATATTGTCTGGATAGGCTTTTAAATAATCAAGTAATAAAGCATCGTTTTTACCATCCCCGTTTGGACTGATTCCGTAAGAAGCGTTTTCTGGTATGTCATCATTTTCTGAGTTCTCCTCTTGTTCAAGATCATTTACAGGATCTTGATTGTCTCCTATGCCGTCTCCGTCTGTGTCGAGAGTCTCATTGGGGTCAAATGGGAAGGCATCCTGACTGTCCTCTACTCCATCATTGTCGTCGTCTGAATCTGTAACATCTGATATGAAATCCTGGTCAAAATCACTTGGTGTATCATTTGGATTAAATGGATCTGTTTGGGCATTTAATTCGTCTTCGTCAGTATAATTATCGTTATCATTATCTAGATCTTCATCGTCTAAAATTCCATCATTGTCATCATCTGGATCTAAACTGTTTCCTAAACCGTCGCCATCAGTATCGATACTTTCATTAGGATCGTTTGGGAAAAGGTCTTCCAGATCGTTTACACCATCGCCGTCTGAATCCGCTACTAAGGGGTTGGTGCCATTTTGAATCTCCTCAGCATCACTTAGCCCGTCTCCATCATCATCGGTATCACGGTTATTTCCTATTCCGTCTCCATCACTGTCTGCCACCTCTTCCGCATCAGTTGGAAAGGCATCCAAATCATCTGGTACGCCATCATTGTCATCATCAGTATCAACAGCATCCACCAACCCGTCTCCATCCGTATCTGTTGGAGCCTCATTATCATCTGAAGGATCAGTCCCTGCTGCCTCTTCATCTTCATTGGTTATGCCATCGCCATCTATATCAGGATCCGAATTATCACCTAAACCATCGCCGTCAGTGTCCAAAACCTCCGTTGGATCTAAGGGAAATGCATCTTCAGCGTCACCAACTGCGTCTCCATCTGTATCTTCTGATAAGGAGTTAGTCCCATTTTGAATCTCCTGAATGTCACTTATCTCATCATTATCATCATCAGTATCTGTATTATCTCCTATGCCGTCACCATCAGTGTCTGTGTTCTCACTTGCCTCTAGCGGAAAGGCATCCAAATCATCTGGTACACCATCATTGTCATCATCTGTATCTACAGCATCTGGCATTCCATCACCGTCTGTATCTGCGGGAGCTTCACTATCATCAGAAGGATCAGTTCCTGCTGCCTCTTCATCTTCATTGGTTATGCCATCGCCATCTATATCCGGGTCTGAATTATCACCTAAACCGTCGCCATCAGTATCCGAAGTCTCCGTAGGATCTAGGGGAAGATCATCCTCTAAGTCATTGACTCCATCGACATCTGAATCTGCTGCTAAAGGGTTGGTCCCATTTTGTATCTCGTCAGCGTCATTTACCCCATCTCCATCAGTATCTGAATTTGGATCGGTACTATCAATCTGACTATTTAAAGCTTCTAAATCATTTGTCCCGTCACCGTTACTGTCTGAATTTAAGGCGTCGGTCCCCAAGCTACTCTCTAAACCATCGTTCAAACCATCTCCATCACTATCTGCATTTAAGGAGTCTGTTCCATTTGCTGTCTCCTCAACATCACTCACGCCGTCGTTGTCATCATCAGGATCAACTGCATCTACGAGTCCGTCTCCGTCGGTGTCTAAGGGAATATCTGTTGCGTCGAAAGGACTGGTACCCGCTGCCTGTTCGTCTTCGTTGGGTATGCCATCGCCATCTATATCAGGATCCACATTATCACCAATTTTATCCCCATCTGTGTCTACATTCTCATTAGGATCGTTTGGGAAAGCATCTTCCATGTCATTTACTCCATCACCATCTGAATCTGCTGCTAGTGGATTAGTCCCATTTTCTAACTCCTCGGCATCTGTTACGCCATCATTATCATCGTCGGTATCTGTGTTGTTTCCTGTTCCGTCTCCATCAGTGTCTGTGTTCTCCGTTGGGTCTAGCGGAAAGGCATCCAAATCATCTGGTACACCATCATTGTCATCATCTGTATCAACAGCATCTACGACTCCATCGCCATCGGTGTCTAAAGGGATATCTGCTGAGTTGAAAGGATCTGTACCTGCTGTCTGTTCATCATCATTAGGTATACCATCACCGTCTATATCAGGGTCTGAATTATCACCAATTTTGTCGCCATCTGTATCTACAGATTCAGAAGGATCATTTGGGAAAGCATCTTCCATGTCATTTACTCCATCACCATCTGAATCTGCTGCTAGTGGATTGGTGCCATTTTCTAACTCCTCGGCATCCGTGACGCCATCATTATCATCGTCGGTATCCGTATTGTTTCCTAAGCTGTCTCCATCAGTGTCTGTGTTCTCACTTGCCTCTAGCGGAAAGGCGTCTAAAACATCTGGAACACCATCATTGTCGTCATCAGTGTCAATATTATTTTCAATTCCATCTCCATCACTATCAGTGCTTTGATCAATTATATCTATAGTAGTAGTAGAGCTTTGACTTTCTTGGTTTTGATCAACTTCTATGGTAGGGGTTGAGGTTTCTGATGAACCTTGGCTAGTTGAAGATTCAGTAGAGGAGTCCGATTGCTCATTTTGATCTTGCTGTTCTGTTGGCGTTGATGTATCAGTAGTTGGGGTTGCTGTGTCAGTAGTCTCACTCTCTTGGGCGCTAACTGTTAGGTTTACAGTTACGGTTGCAGCCAGATAGTTGGTGTTTGATACCTGAGAGGCTGTAATTTGTGTTGTCCCAGTTGCTTGAAGGCTTACTGTGCTGCCTGAAATCGAACCAATCGATCCGTCTGCTATTGCATACGTAATCGCCGCTGTACTGCTTGAAGTTGCCGTTAAGGCAATGTCATCTCCTACCGCTCCTGATATAGCCTCAAAACTAATTATTGGCTGTGCTTTTACAATAGTAAATGAAACGGTCTTGGTGCCTGTGTAATTTCCAGTACCAGTAAACTGTATGGTGGCAGTACCCACATTCGTATTGTTTGCATAGCTTAACGTATAATCCGTAGTTTCCGATAGGGTTGTACTGTTAAAAGTCACTGTAGGGCTAACTGTAATAGCACTTCCTGTATAGGTTTGGTTCGGAATACTTGCTACACTAGCGATCGCTATATCTGCCTGATTTACTGTTAAGGTCATTGTGGCTGTAGCGGCAAGATAATTTGTGTCCGATACTTGAGAAGCAGTAACAATTGTTGTCCCTGCACCTTCAATCGTAACCGTACTCCCTGATACTGTTGCAACACTCGCATCTGCTATTGTATAGCTAATAGCTCCTGTGCTACTAGAGGTCGCTGACAAATCAAAATTAGCTTCGCCAAAGGTTTTAGTGATATCATCGAAGGTGATTAGGGGAATGGCACTTCCAATAGTCAAAGTCATTGAAATTTGAGCTGACTTGTATTTTGAATTGGCCAGTTGTGTTGCTGTAATTATACTCTGTCCACTACTCAATATCGTAACTGTTGTTCCTGAGACTGTAGCTACTGTTAAATCTGAGCTGGTATAAATAAAATCTCCTGATCGGTTCGAGCTGGGTGCAGTAAGATCAAATGGTGAGGTGTCAGCTGGGCGGGTCAAGTCAGAAAAATTGCTGAGAATTGTCTCTCCTTGTATGATATTGACCTCCCTTGTAATAGGGGTTGCCATATTGTAGCTAGTATCTCCTGGCTGGGTAAATGTGATGGTTAGCTTACCTGGATGCGTAATACTTATTACATCCCCTGTTTGACTGAAGGTTGCGCTACTATTTCCCGCTGATACTGAAGTTGCAACTGGTAACGAAGAGGTGGCGCTAACTACCGAAAGGTCTAGAGTGAGTGTTTCAGTAAACGTAAGTTGGCTAGGAAAATCACTTGGAATTAAGATTTCTTGGTTGGACTTTGTAACATCCAGAGACAAGGTTTTTGATGCACTGTTATAATTAGCCGTCTCTGAAACAGTAAATGTGAGTGTTACAATCCCTGTTTGTTGTATACTTGCCAATCTATAATTCCCCGGTGTACCTGATATTTGAGCTGCTCCCGTTGAGCTGACTTGTACTGATTCAGAAGACGTTGCCGTTGCAATAACAGCAGGTGGATTGCTTGATAGGCTTGCTAATGTAACAGAGACAGGCAATCCTGTAACAGTAATTTCTTGGTCTGCTTTGGCAATAGTTAAGGTAGTGGTCACACTCGCTGCTAAATACTTATTGTCCTCAGCCAAGGTGGCGGTCAGGCTAACTGAGCCTGCCTGGTTTATGGTAATGGTTGTGCTACTGATACTTGCTATTGCTGTATCTGCTGAAGTAAAAACATAAGGACTACTGTGGTTTGGATTTTCTCCTAAATTCTCTGTTGTAATCTCAAAAGGAGGATCCCCAAAAGTTGCCGTAAAAGGACCAAAACTTCCTACTTCAGGAGTAGCTTTGTTGACCGTTAGGGTCATCGAAGCTGTTCCTGCTAAATAATTAGCATCTGAGGCCTGTGAGACAGTAATTGTAGTAGTCCCCGCTTGGCTGATAATAATTTGATTTTGAGACCCTACAGCTAATTGTGCTACAGTCGTATTATCTATGGAAAAGCTGTAAGCGCCGGTACTGCTAGAGGAAGCTGATAGGGTAAGCGATGTAGTTGCCCCATAAGTGGTTGTAATATCGTTAAAGGTAATTGTAGGCGCTGCTTTATTGACCTTTAAGGTCATTGTGGCTGTGGCAGAAAGATAATTTGTGGATGATACTTGAGAAGCAGTAATAATCGTTGTCCCAGCTCCTTGAATTGTAACCGTATTCCCGGATACTGTCGCTATACTCGTATCTGCGATTGTATAGCTAAAGGCTTCCGTATTACTGGAAGTCGCTGACAAATTAAAATTGGCATCACTAAAGGTTTTAGTGACATCTGTAAAAGTAACTGTAGGCGCTGCTTTATTAACCGTTAAGGTCATTGTGGCTGTGGCAGAAAGATAATTTGTGGATGATACTTGAGAAGCAGTAATAATCGTTGATCCGGCTCCTTCAATTGTAACTGTATTTCCTGATACTGTCGCTATACTCGCATCTGCGATTGTATAGCTAAAGGCTTCTGTACTACTAGAAGTAGCTGACAAATCAAAATTAGCATCGCCAAAGGTTTTAGTGATATCATCAAAAGTAACTGAAGGAGTAACTTTATTGACCGTTAAGGTCATCGTGGCTGTGGCAGACAAATAATTTGTGTCTGATACTTGAGAAGCAGTAATAATCGTTGATCCCGCTCCTTCGATCGTAACCGTATTCCCGGATACTGTCGCTATACTCTCATCTGCTATTGTATAACTAAAGGCTCCTGTACTACTAGAAGTAGCTGACAAATCAAAATTAGCATCGCCAAAGGTTTTAGTGATATCTGTAAAAGTAACTGTAGGCGAAGCCTTAGCTATTGTTATTGTTGAAGAGGTACTACAACTTTTGGCGTCAGTGACAATAACGGTATAGTCTCCCGGACTAAGCTCTGTCGTGACAGAAGTTGTTTGTCCATCATTCCATGAATAAGAATAGGGAGGGGTTCCTCCCGATACCGTGGCTTGCAAATACCCACTAATATTTGTTGCAGCAGTATAAGTGGTTTGTGCCGAAAGTACTGCAGGCTCTGTTATGGTAACTGTTTGAGTGACACTATTGCTCTCAGCATCTTGTACTGTAACGATATAGGTTCCTGCTATAAGATTTGCCGCTTGATTGGATGTTTGCGCTGGGCTTGAATTCCAGCTATACGTATAGGAAGCAGTATTGGAACTATTTACGGACACAGTAGCAGCACCTTCATTACTGCCAAAACAGTCTACCATACTGTCTATCGTAACTGATATCCCGTCGTCATCTTCATTCGTAATGGCTATATCTTCAACATCTGATGCGCCCAGATCATTGTAATTTGAATCAGCCGTTGATGTGGGGTCACCTGTGATAAGTGTAAAGGCAATATCCCCATCAAAGAGCTCATCGTCAACGCCATTTATTGTTATCGTTTGTGAAACATTCCAATTGTCTTTGGTAAAAGTAAGGCTAGGCTGAGTAAATGATCCTTCAGTACTATCAGAACTGGTTAAGGGTAGGGTGACATCTCCTAATGGGTTTATGGTTAATAAAACCTCAACTGCAACTGTTTTGGTACCATCTTCACTGGTCGTTGGAGTGCCCGTTGCACTAACATTTACCCCTTGTGCGGTCTGAGTTAAAACAATTTCTGCCTTTTGAGTAGAGTAAAAGGTAAGGTCCATTGCATCATCCCAGGTACCGTATTCTATAGCATAACCCTTATTTCTTGTATCGCCATTATTAATGTCATTCCATTTTGATCCACCATCAAACTTGGTAATTACATAGTCTTGACCTGTACCAAAATTAAATGTTGCATTATTTGGATCGTTGAAAACCCAATTATTCCATTGATTGTTTAAAATACCGGTAAAACCTGTAGGATCATTATTATTATCACTCCAAACTAAAGTCCCAGCCTCTGGTCCTGTAACCCATTTCCACTCTCCTTCCTCAGCAGCATCTGACAATCCAAGCCATACATTCTCCGCATCTACATTATTATTAAAAAAGGTGTCTTCCTGCTCTGAAGTTAAGGTTGTGAGGTACCCTGGCTCATCTTCATAATTTGATGCTTGCGCCGCTGTGTTTGCAGCTGTCCAAGTAATTTGACCCTCAACATACCTATACATGTGTCCATTAATTGGATTTAAAAAAGTATTTGATACTTGTGAAGTAATAAATACCCTAAGGTCAATATCTTCACCATCATCAGTGGTATTAATTTTAATAGAGTTTAGAGCATTTTCGATGTCTGATGGCTGGCCAATAAAGTTTACCCCACGCACATCAGTCCAGTCATCATAACCAAAGTCAAATGATACTCCACTATTGTTTGCTATGCTTAGTGTGGCAGTAGCATGATCTGAAATATAAACTGCAGCTTTATAATCTTTACTTGAATCATATCCTTCCAGCGTAAACTCCCCGGGAGTTGGAAAATTCCTTGTGGCGTCTATAAGGCTCCACCCATTTGTATTGGCTGGTATCTGGTGACTTGTAGGTGTTAAAAGCTCAACTAACTGAAATGTTATTGTATTACTTCCTACATAACTATTACTGGCAGGAGTAATTGTTACGCTTGCCGTACCAACTGAAATATTATTAGTGTAAGTTGCCGTAAAATCTACTCCCTCTGTTAAGATAGTTCCAAAATAATTAACGGTTAGCACAGGTTTTACTTCACTCCCTGTTGCAGTATATGCAGCAATACTTCCGATAGTAGCATCAATTAAATCTCGTTGTTGTGTGAGCGTAACCTCTTGAGCTTGAACATTGGTCAAAGAACTGTTCATCCCGTCAGTAGAAGTCCCATACTCAATAATGTATCCATCGTTTTGACTCTGGGTGGGAGAAAAGTCCCTCCAACCATAAGGGTCACTAACATCTATACCACTGAAGCCGCCATAATGTTCTCCACTTCCATAGTTATTTGGCTGATTATTGGCCCAAAAATTGAATTTATTAGTAACAGCGCTTATGCCTTGTAGTCCAGTAGGGTCTGAATTGTTTCTATCCAATACCAAAGTACCCGACTCAGGACCTGTGACCCATCGCCACTCGCCCTCTACCTCTGTATCTGTAAGTCCTATCCAATAATTTATATCTGACTGAAAATTAAAGTCGTATTCTTCCTGGTCGGTTATTGTAACTAGATAACCTATTCCACCTCCAAATGCAGTGTTTTCGGACGCAGGCTTTGCATTTGTCCAACGGATGTTTCCTAGCACTGTTGTGTAAGCATGCCCATTTTTAGGATTAAAGAAAGTGTTTTGCTGGTAGGGGTGAAGAAAAGTCTGAATTTTTATCTCACCATTTGCCACATTAGTAGAGCTTACCGTAATTGAGTTTAATGCCGCTTCTATTTCTGCTATAGTTCCTTTAAAATAAACCTCCTCAAAGCCTGAAAAAGAACTAGGAAACTCTAAATTACCACTGGTGTCTAGACCAGTTGTTGTATTAATAGTAAGGGTCGCGCTTGCGTTTCCGGATACCGATACTAAGGCTTGATACTCTATAGAAGTATCATATCCTGTCAATGTATAATCATCCAAGGCATAGGTCGCCTGATTTGCTTTTATGTTTTTATCACTTGGGCCTGTAAATTCTACAATAGAAAATGTACTTGAGTTGGTTCCTGTATAATTACCAATACCAGAAATTGAAACAGAAGCAGTTCCTATTGAAACGTTGTTCGATGAAGTTACGTTATAGTCTGTGCCCTCTGTTAATATGGTGCCCAAATACTTTACAGTTAAGGTGGGGTTGATTGACCCGCCAGTCACAGCATAAGGCCCATTAACTTGAATGGTAGCGTCTTCCAAGTCCCGCTTTTGGGTTAATACAACCTCGGAAGTCTGAACATTAGTCAAGGAGGTATTCATCCCATCGCTAGAGGTGCCATATTCGATGACATATCCATAAATTTCATTACTATTATCGATATAGTCCCTCCAACCATAATATTGATTCGAGGTTCTATAAAAACCTCCATAGTCAGATTGAGCGGTATAACTATTTGGCTTATCATTAGCCCATTTATTGAACTTATTAGTAACAGCGCTTATGCCTTGTACCCCTTTGGGGTCTGAATTGTTTCTATCCAATACCAAAGTACCCGACTCAGGACCTGTGACCCATCGCCACTCGCCCTCTACCTCTGAATCTGAAAGGCCAAACCAATATGATTTATCTAACTTATAGGCAAAATCATGTTCCTCTTGACTGGTAATGGTTACTAAATAGCCGTCTCCACCAAAAGTGCTACTTGCAGCAGCAGTCTTCGCCTCTGACCATTTAATACTTTGGTCAGCTATTACTTTATAAATATGCCCATTTTGCGAGTTAAAGAAAGCGTTTTGCTCGTAAGGATGAATGAATACTTGAATCTTTATCTCACCATCAATTATAATTGTATTACTTACTGTAATAGAATTAAGAGCAGCCTGTATTTCTGCTATAGTCCCTTTAAAATAAACCTCCTCAAAGCCTGAAAAAGAACTAGGAAACTCTAAATTCCCACTGGTGTCTAGGCCTGTTGTTGTATTAATGGTAAGGGTAGCGCTTGCGTTTCCGGATACCGATACTAAGGCTTGATATTCTATTGAGGTGTCATATCCTGTCAAAGTATAATCGTCCAAGGCATAGGTCGATTGGTTTGCTTTTATGTTTTTATCGCTTGGACTTACCAGTGTTTGACTGAAGGCAAAAGAGGAAATCAATAAAAATAGTAACGCTGTGTTTATCGGGCTTACAAGCTTTTCAAGAATACTTTTTCTAATTCCCCTTATGGTCATTCTGTCTATCATTAATTGCAATACGTATTTGACAAATTATTGTATAACAATTTCAACTCTTCTGTTCTTTCTATGCTGCTCTACCGTGCACAGGTTTGGCTCTTGGCAATCGTTTACTAATTGCTCTTCTCCTTTACCATTCGTCTTAATCCTTCCAGGGTCAATTCCTTTTTGAACAAGAAGATCTTTGATGCTGTTCGCACGGTTTTTAGATAAGATCATATTGTAGGATGCAGGACCTACACTATCACTGTGACCTGTTAGGATAACATTTGCATTGGTATTCTGCAGGAGGTATAACGCCATTTTATCAATGGTTTCGCTAGCCTTTTCTTGTAAGAAGAAGACGGAATCAAAGGCAAAGAGTATGTTTTCAATTTGTGGAGCTGGAGCCTCGGTCTTGGCAACCCTACTTTTTATGGGTTGATTTTCTACCAATCGGAACTCTGTTCTTCTTTGTTTTGCTCGGGTGTAGGTACACTCTGCTGTCAAACAGTCACGACTGCTACTAAACTCTCCTTTACCCTGGCTGATCAATTGATCTTCGTTTACGCCAAGCTGAATCAATTTATTTTTTATGAAATCGGAACGCTCTTGTGAAAGCCACTGATTGTAGGCTTCTGGACCACTTGGATCTGTATACGATTCGATCACTATTTTTTGAGAAGGGTTTTCATTTAACAGTCCTGCCAATTCACGAATCACCTCTTCTCCTTGGGGTAAATATTCTTTTTTATCAAATCCATATAAAATCTCCTGCCCATTTGATTTTGCAGTTTCTAGGATGGATGCTAGTTGACCCTCTATTGCGAAGCTTGGACTTAAGGCTATTGTGCTTATTTCATTATGATCATAGACCCTTGAAATTTGTATTTCTTTTGATATTTCTTCAAGGTCGTCATGGCTAACAAGAAGTGTGAATTGCCCTCCACAATCTAAATTTTCAATATGATAAAAACCATTGCTACTTGTTTGGGTAGATTTTACTTCTACATTCCCTTTTAGAACTTTTACTTCAGCCCCTAAAATCGGTTTTCCTGTCTGCTCATTAATAACAAGACCCGATATACTGCCATAACAATTAAATACGATGGGGTTTTCGATTAATACTTCATAAATATCATCTGACCCTTCCCCTTGCTCTCTGTTGCTGCTAATAAATGTTTTACCATTATGGGAGAAGTAGGCAAAATCATCTTTAATATCGTTCAGTGGCTTCCCTAAATTAAAAGCCATGGCATTAGGATCATTGATGGCAATTCCAAAAATGTCTAATCCACCGAAGGTAGGGTGGCCATCGGAGGCAAAATAAAGAATGTTATCACCCTCTATAAAAGGAAAAGTTTCTCTAGATGAGGTGTTTATTTTAGGGCCTAAATTTACAGGCTCTCCAAAGTCACCATTGGGTTGAATCTCAACACTGTATAGATCGGATTGGCCATAGCCCCCTGGTCGGTCACTTGAAAAATAGAGTAAGCGTTCCTGCTCATCAATTGAAGGGTGAGCTGTATTATAGTTGAAGGTATTAATGCTAAGTGACTCTGGCATAGACCATTGACCGTTAGAGTTAAGTCGATATCTAAAAATTTGAAGATAATAGTCCCCCTCAGGATTACGAACACTCTGAGTGGTATAGAGAATAGTTCCTTCTTTGTTGAGCGCTGAAGTGGACTGGTGCGCATTTAAAACCCTATTAATCTTAAATTTTACAGCGGTTGGTTTCGAAGAAGCGTCATTTGGATTAAAAGAAAATAATGTAGAAAAGTTTTTTCCTGACCATTGGTCCTTACTTTTAAGCTGTTTCTTTGACACAAAATAAGCAATGTCGTTTTGCACATAGTATCCGAAATCGGAATATTTTGAATTTATATTAGAGGGAGAAAGTGTATAATTTGTATTAAATGTAGCGCTATATTTTTCTGTAAAGTTTCTTCTGAGATGAAATACCGCTCTGCTATCTGTTGGATACCGCTTGGAAAATACTGACATCAAGCTATCATAATGTGAAGTATTAGAAGAGGATAGCGCACTAATAGCGTATTGATATAGCTCTTCTGAGGACAAACTATCTAGATGACTAGTCTCTGTTAGTGCATATGTCTTGTAAGAAGTATAAGCTTGGCCATAATCGCCCTTTTTATAAAATGAATAGGCTAGTTTTTTAAAAACAGTTGAGTCACCAGACTTTTTTATGTACTTTCCATACTGCTTTATTGCATTGTCAAAAGAAAGTGAATTGTACAGCCTGTCGGCTCTTTTCAAATGGTGTTTTTGAGAAAAGGAAAATGTTGTAAAAAGACTAAATAATACTACAACTAATTTCTTCAATTTTTTGGTTTTATTTTATAGGGAGCATAAAAAAAGCTCAATAAACTTGATCTGTATATATATTTGTTAATAAAATATAATTTTTCTTTACTATATTATATATATATTTAAAATACTATTATCTTTATTTTTTATTTAGTTTATTAATTAACAGCATATTATATATTTTTTTAATGAGAAATATTGTGTATTCAATTCGACTATTATTCTCTATAATTTTTCTTCACATTTCAGCTGGAGCAGAAGCTCAAAAAAGCAATTATTCCCTAAAAGAATTGAATGCTACAAAGTATTTTTTTAACGCCGTTTATTTTGGGGATTCTGTTTATTTAGGCACTGAACAAGGCGTCTTTATACTCGAGGAGGGAAAACTCATACCATATGACACTACAATCATTGGCCCGATAGCTACAAAAAAGGGAGTACTTACCGAAGGGGTTGTTAAAATCTCAGACAACTTCAAAAACCTTCTTCCTAAAAATTACATTAATATCCCTATAAACGAACTACTCATTGAGGATACTTTACTTATTGTAGCAAAAGGGAAGCTTTTTGTTTTTGAAAAAAACGCTTTTCAGATAAAAAACGTTGGTAGTGTTCGCGCAATTAGCAAAAACTATGTTGGAACTTATAATGGCGTGTATCGCAAAAAAGACAGCCTACGGGTTTTAGAGTATACAAATAGTTATATCCGAGAGTTTGAAAAAGCAACTTTTTTCTGTTGGGATGGACTGTATGTTCAAATGGATTCTATAACAAAGCGTTTTAACAATCCTCTTTATTCTGGTGTAGAAATTGGCAATAAATTAATAGGCAAAGCAAATGATATTGTTGAAATACAGCACCCCAATTATATTCTAAGTACCGACCAGGGCTTATTTACTGTTGATGTTGAAAATGAAATAGCCACATTGCTTTCTAATGAATTTCCCGAAGCTATATTTGTTAATTATTTAGAATTATCCAGTAAAAATTCAAGTCGGAATTTCGACTTTTTACTTTTTTCACAGAACAAATCCATTTATTCAATCGACAAAAAGACGAATACTATAGATAAGGTTTACAGCTTCAATGAAAATATTAAAAGCTTTTTATTCGGCAGTTCAAGTGAGTATTATATTCTTTTTGAAAATTCTTTAGTCAAATTCAATCCTAGTCTACCGCTTGACAGAAAAAGTAGATCAAAAAATGAAATATCCGGAAAAGAGGAGCAAATTATTTTGATGGATAACTTAAGGCTTGTAAATGATGTAGGAAGTTATGAAAATTTCATTTTTGTCACATCCGATTTGGGGCTTCACTTATATGACAGAAATTCTGAAATTTCTGGAACCAATATTATTTCCGATGAACTAAATAAAAAAGCATTCTACGTGACAAAAGATAATCTTTATTTAGGTGGGGTAAATGGACTTTACAGCTTTGATTATAGCTCTTTAGTAAATCTGTTTTTAAGGAAGGTTAATCAGAAACAGCCAGAAAAAAACACAGTAGTTGATTTTGCTAGAAGGTATCAGTGGCAACTAATCGGTGGGTTCGTGTTTTTGCTTTTAATTTCAAATTTGGTACTCTTTAGTAAATTTAAAACCGCACAGAAGATAAAGATTCGTGCCTCAAGGGATATAAAACAAGAGATAGAAATCTATATTGAAGAAAATTTAAGTAATGTAAATATTGAGAAATTAAAATCGGAGTTTAGCTTATCCAATAATCAGCTTTATAGCCATATGGGGAGTGTGAATCCAGGAGAGGTAATACGTGCTAAAAGAGTCTCACTGGTTAAAAAGCTTAGAAAAAGAAATACAAGTGAAGAAGAAATAGCAAAAGCTACTGGTTTTTCGATAAGCTATCTAAAAAAGATTTAATTTCGAATATAGACGCATGACATTGCTAACAACACATTTAAGTAATTTTTATAATTAAATAATTTAATTAATTAGATATAAAACTCTGATAAAGATATAATTAGATTAAACTACATAAAATACTAAGTTTCAATTAAAGGCTTTGCCTTTAGCGTATACAAAAGGTTCATTATTAAACCGAAGTGGCTTTATGATTTAAATTACAAGATTTGATTTGTCACTAATACACTACAAACTTTCCCCAAACAACTCCCCCCTAAAATCACAACACAGGAATCCTAGCTTAAGGCAATGATATCAATGGATTAGAAGGGATTTGGATTGGAGGCATTGGTGTAAAAGAAAAACCCTCCGCTTGGGAGGGCTTTTATTAAATTATATGATCTTTTTGCTAATATCTTTTAACTGTAGTCACAGCGTAAGTTTGAATGTAATCAACTTTCCCCCTCGTTTCAATGTACTCTTTGAACGATTTAGTTTTTTGAATTTTTCTTAATGTAACTTGAACATCATTATCATTTTCACCGTAGACAATCAGTCCATGTGTTGCTCCTGGTGTCCCCCCTACCTCATATCTTACTAATCCAATTCTTCTATCTCCAAGTATATCTTTTGCCTCCTTAACATTTTTATTCCATGCTTTTAAAAATTTTGTTGGCTCATGAACTCTTACATCATAAACTCTTGCTGTTTTGTATTTTTCACGATCACCTTCACTGAAGTTAATTATTGAACCCATAGAATTATCTACAGGATTTGGATGGGTATATTTATTCATTCTTTCTCGATAAAGACTCCACTCATCGTCAGTTCTTTCACCCTCGATACCCCAGTTTTCTGGATCACCGTAAACAACTATTCTGTGAGTTACCCCATTTTTAAAACGAACTCCCTGGAGTAGAATCCCTGCTCCAGATTTCCATGTTTCATTTTCTACAAAATCTGTAAAGGTTTTTACAACAGATTCTTCATGTCCTCTTTTTACATTGAGATTATAAAAATGAACTGAGGTCTGTGCTAAAACTCCAAAACTTAGAAATAAGCTGAATACAAAAAATAATTTTTTCATTTTAATTGATTTATGATTTATAATACCTCTAAGATATAGAGAATAGATTACATATCAAATCCCAATCCCCTGTTCAAATAGAAAAACCTTTTTCTAAAACCCATGCCCCTGTGTTTGGATTAATGTTGGATTGAAACTTTTAGCTTTTTATGTGTCCCATTGTCCCAACCCCTAGGGGTGGGACAGGGACAACATAAGGTTAGTTGAGTTTACGCTGTAATTTAGACTTAGAGACCATAAATCCTTTCTTCAAAAGCTTATCACTAATCTCTCGATAGGACATACCGTCTTCTTTCATCTTCTTAGCATCTTCTATCCAGTCCTCAAGGGCTAATTCATTTAGCTTAACCCTATCACTAGTTATATCAAATGCTAAGTGTTCATTAAACCTCAACACATAACTCATCGACTTCTCAGCCTCTGGCAGATAGTTGTTCTTAACTATACATAGATGCCTTAGTGATTCATCACTATCATCCTGTGTTAGCATCAGAACACTCCTCATTTTGGCTTCAAAGCCTTGAGATCCCAGTATGCTATTCTTATTTGGTACCAAGCCAGCAGAAGCCTTTTTGGTGTGATGTAAGAATACAACTGTAACTCCAAACTCATTGGCTATGTTGTTATACATATTGAGAAAGGATCTAACCTCGTTAGAGTTATTCATAGAGCCGGTAAAAAGATCTGCATAAGAGTCTATGATTATAAGGTCAACACAATTAGTGCTTACTACTTCCCTCAGGTTTTTAATAATATCCTCAGTGTTGTAAACATACTTGAGTTTTGATAATCTATCATCTTTTGCGATCTCTTCACCAAAGTACTTGTTCAGCCAAACAGAGGTTGCCATTTCACCGTCTTCAGTACTTACGTAGATAACATTTCTACAGGACTCTTTTAATTTGAATCCTAAAAAATCATCATCTCCATACACTAAAGAGAGTGCAAGCTGCCTAAGAAGCGAACTCTTTCCTGTGTCACTTTCCCCTACAAGGGCACACAAAGTGCCCTGAGGGATAAGCTTATCGACTAAAAACTCAATACTATCGTAGTCTTTGTTTTTAATCTCGTCTGCTCCAATGAAAAGCTTCTTAAGACTTCCTTCAATCTGGAAAGGGAGGTCTGTCATTTTCTTATTTTCCTCCATTACTTCCAAATTTTAGGTTATCTGCTTCATCATGAATTTCTTTTTTTGAAATTCTTCTCTTCTCCTTAACCCACTGATCAAGTTCCTCTCTAAAGAAGTAGATTTTACTTCCAGGACGATCCTGATAATGTGGGATATCTCCTTCCTCAACTTCTAAGTAAATCTTCTGTTGAGAAACTTCAAGATGCTGGGCTGCAGATTTTACTCCGATTGGACCAGATTCTCTGATACTGAGGCTCTTTTTGATGACAGAGAGCTCACTAAGAACTGCCTTGATACCCTGTACTATTGTTCCAGCTGTATCACTATTTGATTGAATGTTTTTCAATGAAAAAAATTATCAAGCCAGAAATTGTGATTGTATCGAGAGAAATCTATAAGTTTGTGGTGTTACATACAAACGGTCAGATCTCCCTGAGCCAGTCTCACAGTTCTGACTTTTTTTATTGGTAGCAAGCTAAAACGCTTTTTTCGATCTCAAAAGAGGAACTTTTTAACAATAGGCCCCACTTTTCCACAAAATCACCACTGCTGAATCCCAATGTTTACAATGGATTCCAAAGCATGCCCTCGAAAGCTCAATAAATACAATACTTTCAAGACGGCTTTTTTAAAAAAAAATTTAGCTTTTACTGATTTTTAACTATTTGATTATCAATTAAATAAAACGAAAAATCCCTTGTATGCCCCAAAAACTAAGGGAATTCTTAAGAACACCAATTTTATAATATGCTTTGAATATTTCGAAGATCATCCTCCACTAATGAAGACATGTAATTCTCAGTTGTTTTGATGTCTTTATGACCAAATGCCTCCTGGATTATATAAGGACTAACCTTCTTCTTTTTCATCTCGGTGGCAAAACTGTGTCTGGACCAAATAGAGGAGATATCTGTCGAGATATCTAACTCTACAGCAACCTTTTTAAGGTGCTGATTGATTTTCCTGATGAAATTCTTCCCAGCTCTGTATTTCTGCTCTTCACTAGCGGACTCGTCAAGGACATTAAATATGTAGATGCCAGTCCCTTTATATTTTTCAATTATAGCTGTTGTTCTATCATCAAGAAACACCGTGTTCTTTCTCTTGACCTTACTTCGCTTGAATGTCTTGCTTCTGTAGTAATAGATCTTGTCATCATTGACATTACTCCACTGCAGCTTAATTACGTCCCTAAGGTTAATCCCCATCCAATAATAGCTGAGTTTCCAGAAATCAACAGCATGCTGCTTAAAAGGACAATCGGATTTGTAGTTTAAAAGTCTTGTGATGTCCTCAGAAGCCAGAGGTCGTTTATTGTTCTCAGCAGATGGTATGGTGTATTTATTCTTCCCAAATGGATAGTCCTTTTGAGAGATTAGCTCCTCATCTACCAGTTCATTTACTATGATTCTTAGGTGTCTAATGTATATAGAGTAGCCAGAGATTTTATAATCATCTCCATTACTCTTCTTCCTTCCCAAATACCACGATTCAAGGGACTCAAACCATTTAGCTGATAATTCAGTTATCTCAATGCTTTTGTCCTCTGAGAAGCCCTCTAAAAGCTTTTTAAGACCCTTATAAATGTCTCTAGAGGAGTACTGCTGTTTTTTATCACATTCATCAATCTTCCTGTCTATATAATGATTGAGATCAACTGACTGTTTTGTTCTTCCAAACATAAACTTTTCGAAGTCTTCATAGGATTTGACAACATTGCTTTCTAAAACATCAGTGGCATTTGATAGCACTCTTTCAAGGTAAGTCCTTAAAATAAAGGTGTCTCCCTTGACTATTGCCTTGTGATTCATTGCTTTTTCGAATGTTGAGGGGTCTGAAAATTTGTTACAACTGTACATTTTTACACGTTTACTTGCACGATTCCAGACTCTAAGTTTGATTGGATGGTTTCCGTTTACATCAGTCGACCTTCTGTCAAGCTTGATGCTTACTACAAAATTTAACGATTTACTCATTTTTTAAAATTTAGATTTAACAATATTTACTTGCACACTATTTGCACACAACTATTGAGTAAAACTAGGATAGAGTAGTAAAAACAGAAAGAGATTGAATATCTAATTTACTGTTATACAACACATTAGTAAATTTTGTAAAAGATTAGGAAATTATTCTTTTGACTGGCAGTCAAGAGGTCGTGGGTTCGAGTCCCATCTTCTCCACTTTGTAAATCAAGCACTTACACTAATATTGTAGGTGCTTTTTTGTTTTTAGGGTAATATAAAGGGTAATAATTTATGTTTCTTCAACCTATTTAAGAGAATCACAAATCCCAGAACTTACTGAACAAAGGTAAGTCCTCACTTACGCCATTTGTAGTTTGTTTCATTCTTGGTAAAGTGTATTGAAGAAGATATTATATCCTTGATATGTAATTAAAAAGAATATTTTGAATAAAAATTTAAAGCTATATTCTGAAAAGTCAAGGATTCAAGTCTTTAATTTAGTTTTCCTCTTTTTTTTCAAGACTAAATTGAAGCGTTTGTAAAATCGGTTTCGTTTTCTTACATACACTAGGTGTTTCACAAGATAATAGCTTGTAGTAAAAGTTGCCGCTACACTTCCCCCTGCACCTAAAATCATTATAT
>Ga0209653_1001346_pt1 | contig 19948 bp, 13 predicted proteins | sample SaaInl6LU_22_DNA_FD_184644 | JGI IMG/M metagenome (GOLD analysis project Ga0209653, IMG submission 184644) | Marine microbial communities from expanding oxygen minimum zones in the Saanich Inlet - ESP_116LU_22_DNA (SPAdes) (version 2) | ecosystem: Environmental > Aquatic > Marine > Intertidal...
GAGATCACGCATGTTATCAGAGGTGAAGAATGGTTGCCTTCAGCCCCCTTGCATGTCATGCTTTATGAATATTTAGGGTGGAAACATCCTGAATTTGCTCATTTACCATTATTACTTAAGCCCGATGGTAATGGTAAGCTCAGTAAAAGAGCTGCTGATAAGATGGGGTTTCCAATTTTCCCTTTGAATTGGACTGACCCAGAAACAGGTGATGTATCCATAGGCTTTAAAGAATCAGGATACCTACCAGATGGGTTTATTAATTTCTTGGCTTTTCTAGGGTGGAATCCAGGTGGAGAAAAAGAACTCTTCTCTTTAGAGGATCTAATAGAAGCATTCAGTTTAGATAAGATCAATAAAGCTGGTGCTAAATTCGACATTGAAAAAGCCAAGTGGTTTAATCAGCAATACTTGAAGTTTAGAAGTAATGAAGAATTAGCTGAGGAGTTCATTCAACTAATGGATCAACCTATCGATAAGAGCTTAGCTCTGAAGGTGGTAAATTCACTTAAAGAAAGAGTGACCTTTATTCCTGAAATGCTAGAAGCAGGTGCTTTCTATTTTTCTGGCCCTTCTTCTTATGACGAGAAAATGGCTAAAAAGAAATGGTCTGTTGAAGCATCAGATCTTTTGAAAGAGTACGCCTATACACTGAAGAAATCTCCAGAGCTATCACCAGAAATAGCTAAAACATTACTCAACGAACTTTTGGAACTGAATGGCGTTGGATTAGGGAAGGTAATGCCTGCATTAAGGTTGGCCCTTACGGGTCAAGGTGGTGGACCAGACCTTATGGAAATAGTAACAATTCTTGGTGCTGACGAAGTTGAGGCGAGAATCGAAAAAGCTTCCAAAGAATTGAATTAAAACGGATCATTATGGCTAAAAAGAAACCTGAAGATAAACCTAAAGTGGCCAAAGACTTAGATGGACTTGAGCTCAACATCGATTCATTTGGTGAGATACAAAACAGCATGCCAATTGATAAGATCAATGAATTCTTGAATAAAAATGTTGATGATAAAAAGCTTAGAGATCGAGATGATCTTGATGAAATAAAAAGTGAAGGTAAAGATGAGGAGGAATAATCTTCCTCTTTTATTTTTCTAAAGAACGGACATATAGTCCATCGTTATTCACTCCATGAACTATCAAGTCTCCATTTTCTGACCTCAAGAATTTTGCATTCTTCACATCCCCAATAGCTTGATAAGAGGAGTTCTTGACGATCTCAAATTTCATTAACTCTTTGTTAAAAGACATTTCAAACCCACGGCTAGCATCGTATTGTCCTATAGTAACTTCCGTTGAATAGTCATTTCCACTTAAATAAAACTTGTTATTCTTAGTTAAGATATTTTGTAGAGGCGCAATTTGAGTTTCGTTCGGTAACTCGATCATTTCAAACTGATTACCTCTATTAAAAAAAGCAGTATGGTTAAAGGTCTGAACGTTTCTAGTGTAGGCATCTTGAACAATGGCAGGCGGTAGGATCTGATCAAAGTTAGCATTAGCAAAGGCTTCATGTTTTTGAAACCGCTTTTTAAAAGATATCACTTGAGACTCGAGTGTGCTTTTAGAATGGAGCATATGTTTTTCGCCATTGATGTAGCAACTCATAATAGGGTCTATCTTACCATTTCTATCAAAATCTTTGGCATAGATGGACAGTGGTTCTTCAATCGATACTTCATATTTGGTATTACGGCCTAAATTTCCGGCCATAATATCTAATCTTCCATCACCATCTATGTCCGAAATGGAAACAGATTTCCACCAACCAGATGTTTGCTGAAGCCCAAATTCATTGGTCTTGTTTAAAAAGCTTCCATTCTGTTGAACAAAAATGGTGATTGGCATGAATTCACCTACTAAGACTAAATCTAACGTACCATCACCATTTATATCCGCCCATTCAGAATCCCTGATCATTCCAATATCCGATAACTCTGGAGCAGTTTCCTCATTTAACCTAGTGAACCTACCAGCTTTGTTTTGTAGGATGTAAGAAGTTCCTGGGAATGGATATTGATTTGGCTTTAGGCCTCCGCCTACGAACAGATCCATGTCTCCATCTTCATCGTAATCTGCTGTACTTATAGAAGAGGAGCTGGAATAAATTCCCGGTATCTGACCTTTCGAGAGTTCAAAACCTCCTTTACCATTATTGATGAATAATCTATCATCATAAACCACATCAGATTCAGGGAATTCGTTACTTCCTGAACAGATGTAAAGATCTAAATCCCCGTCATTATCTGCATCGAAAAATGTTGCATCAGTATCCTCATTTCTCTTAGAAGCTTGAAGTACAGTTTTACGGTATTTCCCTTCCTTATTCTGAATAAAAAGATGATTGTCATTGCCACTTGATCCACCCACGAAAAGATCTTCCAATCCATCATTATTGATGTCTCCTACTGCTAATGCTGGGCCTTGTTGAGAAAGTCTATGAGGAAGAAGAGGTTCGTAATAAAAATCTACAAAATCATTTTCCTCTACAAAATGGTCTAATCCATATTTTTGAGCCTGATTATTACTGGTCAGTTCAACTTTAGTGGGATCTTCTTCAGTTTTAGCATCTGCAATTTCAAATGAGATCTTTGTATTTGGTGTTACATTTTTCTTCTCTTTCATGCCATTAGGCCAAATCACTTCAATTTCAACCTCTGATGAGTTCTCCCCTAATCCAAAGTGAATGATCGGACTCATACTTGATAAATAGCCTCTGCTAGTGGACTGATAGTATGACTGCTGACTGTCTCCCTGACGAAGAATAACTTTACTTCCGATACCATTGGGATTAAGATTCGTTCCATTCAATTCTACTTTAAGAAAGTTCGGAGCTTTTTCAGGAGTGTTCAATTGACTTTCATATAAATGGGCTTCATCATCAATATTAGAAATAGCTACATCAAGGTCACCGTCATTGTCAAAGTCGCTATAAACCATTCCATTGGACCAGGTTGATGTATTTAGTCCCCAGCTTTTAGTTTGATCAGAGAATGTTAAGTCACCATTGTATGAATATGCATAGTTGGCGAGTTTGATATCATTAGTTTTTTGAACAATGGCTAGCGCCACATCATCTGGATCTTCACCATTTTCATTTGCCACTTCGATCTGTTCGCGAACGTAATTTCTAAAATCGAAGTCCGTAACATTTCGTCTAAAGCCATTTGTAATGATCAAATCTTTGAATCCATCGGCATCGTAATCTGCAAATACAGGGGCCCAACTCCAGTCTGTTTCATGAATTCCAGCAAATTGACCAATCTCTGCAAATCCTGTTTCGGCTTGATTAAGTTGAAGAGAATTCCTCATGAACTGTGGTGTATATCCTTCTTTCACGGATAAATTAAAGAAGTCAAAAGCCATAGGGCCTAGGATCTTTTTTTGTCTGTAGTTGTCTTCAGGCATCATATCTACCTGAACAATATCAGGAAGAAGGTCATTATTGAAATCCTGAACATCTACACCCATTCCAAATTGTGAAGTATGTTTGAGGTACGACTTTGCCTGATCTGTAAAGGTTCCGTCTTGATTATTGATGTAAACTATATCATCAAAGAGGAAGTCGTTACTGATATAAATGTCTGGATAGAGGTCGTTATTAAAGTCATTGATGGCTATACCAAGCCCATAACCTTCTATTAGTATCCCGGCGTGTTCAGTGACATTGGTAAATTTCCCATTCCCATCGTTTCTATAAAGTTTGTCATTAGATAAGGACGATCCATCAATAATCTTTTTATTGACAAGAGTTAAGTCTGTGCCCTCATTGTTTCCATAGGTTAAGAGATACATATCCAGATCGCCATCTCTGTCATAATCGAAGAAGGCACTATGGGTTGAATAACCGTCATCATCTAAACCATATTCTGTGGCTTTTTCAGAAAAGGTGAGGTCTCCATTATTGATATAGAGCAGGTTTTTTCTTTTGGTTTTATCGGGGCCGGAAACTGTAATGTAGAGGTCATCCAATCCGTCTGTATTGATATCAACAACTGATGCTCCGTTGCACCAAACTTCAGTTGTCAAACCAGCAGTCGCTGTAATATCGTCAAATTCCATTTGTCCAGAATTGAGATAGAGTTTACTCGATACCATGTTACCAGCAAAAAATAGGTCTTCTAATCCGTCATTGTTAAAATCACCAATAGCTACCCCTGCTCCATTATAAATTGGGGCAAAGTTAAGGAGGTTGATTGCCTTGGTTTCTTCCATTTTATTGTTGAAGTCTATACCGGTTTTGGAAGAGGGAAGCAATTCAAAAAGAGTATCCCTCTTCTGCTGGCATGACTGAAGAAAAAATATAATCCCTACTAAGGATATAAAAAGTATGTTGTTTTTATTCTGTAGCATTTTCATGTTGATGATCTTTGATGAATGCTGACTTGATTATCTCTCTCTTTGAAAAATTATCTTGGCCTTCAATGATCTCTATGTGCTGATTTGCACTTATGTTTTTGAATGTCTGAGGAGAAGTTTCTGATGGCCATTGCACTTCAATGACATCTATCTGTTCAGCTGTACCGATTCCTATTTCCAGGTCTAAACTATTACCTCCAAAACTGGCGCCACTGGTTACGGTTCTATAGATATTCTGCCCTGATGAGGTCCTCAAGTGAACTTTTGCACCTATCGCTTTTTTATTCCCTTGAGTTCCGGTAAGCTTAATATTGATCCAGTTTTTACCTTCGGAAGGATTGACTAAAAGTTGATTCTGATAAATGTCACCTTCATGAGCGCCACCCATGGTTATGTAGATGTCCTGGTCACCATCATTATCTATATCTGACCAGCTTATCCCATGTCCTTTTTGAATGTTGGAAAAACCTCCTGAAAAGCTTACTTCTTCAAAATATTCGCCATTCACATTTCTGAACATGCGATTAGGAATAATACTCTCGAAACTTGGGTCACCTGTGCCAAAATAAATATCTAAATAACCATCATTGTCTAGATCTCCATAATTAAAGCCCATCCCATAAATAGTCTTATCCATTTTGAGCTGCTTTGTTACGTCAGAAAATGTACCATTACCATTGTTCCTGTAGATCTTCGGCAATGCTGCTCGTGCATTATTACCCATAAACTCGAAAGCGGTTTCAAAGGCCAATGTATTGTTTGAAGAACTATATCCACTGATCACTAGGTCTTCATAGCCGTCATTATTGTAGTCAAAAGAACCGACAGGAAAACTTATGATCGGTTCAAACACACCTGCAGATTGAGTTCGATCCTCGAACTGCATATTCCCTTTATTAATCATCATTTTATTAGGCTCTCCTAAAATTGATAAAAAGAGATCTTGCAGCCCGTCATTATTGGCGTCTATGGCAGTTGCACCTTTTATGAATTTAGTAAATGAGAATCCTATGGACTGTGCGATATTGGCGAATGTGCCATTTTTTTTATTTAGGTAAAATTCAGCCTGATGAATATCATCTCTACTTATCTGCTCACCTGAATTTTGATTGACATTAGTCTCGTTTCCAATAAATAGGTCAAGCCATCCATCATTGTTGAAATCTGCCCAAACACAAGTCTGAGTGGGGTTGAACGAAAGAATTCCTGCTTCCTTGGTCACGTCAGTGAATGTGCCATCACCATTATTTCTTAGTAATGAATTCGGATGTTTACCCCATTTGCCAAACCAACCACCACGTAAGACAAAAATGTCAGCATAGCCGTCATTATTGTAGTCTGTTTGAACCGAGTTCAATCCTCCGACTAAGCCTTTGAGCCCCGCTTCTTCGGTCATATCATCAAAACCACCTTGGCCATTGTTGATGTAAATTCGCATTTGATCTGACGATGTGAATCCGCTTGAGGTAACTAATATATCTATGTACCCGTCATTGTTGAAGTCCTCAGTGATAGAGCCTCCTGCTAATCCACGAGTCGCAACGCCAAGCATTGGTGCAACATCTTCAAATCTGTCAATTACTCCAGAGCTGTTATCCTGGAAAGCATCTAGAGGAATTCTAAATTTACTAGGTACTTCATCAGGGTATTTTCCCAAAGTTTGGTAGGCAATGTTTAGTAGCCATTGTAGCTCAAGGTCATTAGGAGTATCCTCTAATAAAGGTTCGATGATTTCAATTGCGGTTTCAGAGCCCCTAGTGATAGTATGAATGCCATCTGCTGTAATAGGAATTATACATGAGGCAGAGCTATGATTGATGATGCAGTTCTCTTGCTCCCCTAATCTCAGATAGGCTACAGCTAATAATCTGTTAAAGAAGCTTTTTTCTTGATCTTCCATTTCCACTTCACCTTCATCTGCTAGAGTTTGAAGCTCTTGAATTTCTTCTATGGCTTTTTCAGTTAGTCCGCTATTCAATAGCTCTCTGCTGTACCAATAAGTAAGAAATGAATAGTCGGGAGAGCCAGGGCTCTGTCTCCTTCTTAAGGAATCATAAGTAGCAGCTCTTTTCGAGTTATAGTAATACTGCATGTCTAAAGGGTTCACCACGCTATGGCGTTCCGCCAAAAGATCGACCATGTATTGATTGCTAGGATCTACATTTGAACTTGAGTTCTCTTTTCCAGAACCACAGGCAGAAATAATAATTACCAATAATAAAATACAGCAGTTTAGTATTCCCCTCATACCTTCAAATTTAGATAAAATTAAGCTGGAACAATACTTATGAAGCTATTGCACGAGCCATTTCCATAGACTAATCGTTCATTTCTGAGACAACTCTCCAAAGTGTCCCCAGCAACATTAGAGCAAAGCCTATTATAAAAAAGGCTGTTCTTTGATCTACCGTTAGGAATCCCAGATGGCGGCTAATGATACCTATGATGACTAGGCTGACTCCTATAATTGCTATAATCCCAGTTAATTTCTGCTTCAAACCTTATTTATTCAGCTTAAACTTAGGAAAAAGCGCAGGAACCTCTTGGCGATATTTTAAATACTCTTCGCCATAAATTTTGATGAGCTTCTTTTCTTCCCAAAAAATACCTAAAGGTAAATAAACCGTAAGGGCCAGTAAAATAGTCAGACTGGTGAACTGTGGGTTGAATAAGAAATAGCCAATAACTATGAGTAAAGTACCGGTATATAAAGGGTGACGAATACTTGATTGTAATCCATCTTTCTTTAGATCGTCTGATAAATTTTTCTTCAAACCCATGAAGGATTTGAAATTGTAGTTTCTAAAGGCTCTTTTAATAACGAAAAGACCCGTGGCAGCTAGCATGAGTCCTGAATAATTAGAAATCCCAGATGGTGCAAAGACCAAGTAACTTGGAATCAGAGCGCCTAGAAAAAGCAAGATAAAAAATAAGATCAAACTAACTGCATTGTAAAAAAGGCGATACAGCTGTGGCCCTATTGGGACAATTGATTTGGCTTTTTCGGTAGCCATCAAACTATGAAGTCCATAGAACAGTAACCAGCCTAGAAATAAGATCAGGTGATCTAACCACATGCAGCAATGATAAGAATAAAAACATCAAAAACAGAAGTAGAAAAGGTGGGTTTAAGGAACTTGGAAGACTTAATTATCATGAATTAAAAATCACATGGATTCCATATACATCTTTTACTCTCATTTTTGATTCTCCTCACTTAGACCTATTTTAATGGCTTATCAAGTATATGGATCATCTCAAAAAAATTGTCAGTCAATTCTCACGACTCAATAAAGAAGCCGTTCAAATCTTAAGAGACAACACATGGGATAATAGTTATACTGTGCCCAGTGGTAATTTATACCCTTACCAGTGGAACTGGGACTCTGGGTTTGTTGCCTTAGGACTATCACTTTTCGATAAACAACGAGCATTTAAAGAATTTGACTCTTTGTTTAAAGGTCAGTGGGAAAATGGCATGTTGCCACATATTATTTTCCATTCTAAAAAGAGAGAAGGATATTTCCCAGGGCCTAATTATTGGAAGTCTTCTACCATTCCCAGAGCCAATAAGAACGTAGAAACTTCTGGGATTACTCAGCCTCCTGTTCATGCTTTTATGATCGAAAAGATACTGCAAAGGAACCCAAATGATGAGGAGGTAAAACAATTTGTGCTTTCGTTTTTACCAAAACTGTTCAAGCTTCATAAGTACTATTATGAGCATAGAGATCCTGAAAATGAAGGTTTGATTTATATTTATCACCCTTGGGCATCTGGAAGGGATAATTCACCACTATGGGATGACTTAGTGAAAACAATTCCAATCACCAAAGATGATATTCCTTCTTATAAGCGATATGATAACCTAAAGGCAGATCCTTCAGAAAGACCCTCTGATCGAGATTATGATATATATGTCTACTTGATGGAATTAGGCAAGAAACATGGATATAGAGGTAAAGAAATTGCTAAAGAATCTCCTTTTGTTGTTCAAGATACACTCTATAATGCTGTTTTGATTCGCTCCAATGATGCATTGATCAATTTAGGACAACAGTTTGGTTTCGATACCACTGAGATCGAAGAATTGAATGCATTGAGTAAAAAGTCGTTCAATGAAAAGTTCTGGCTCGATGAATTAGGAATGTATGCTCCTTATGATCTGAGAAATAAGAAACATATTAAGATGAAGGAGATTGGATCTTTTGTATCTCTTTTTGCTGGAATCCCCAATCAGGAGAAAGCGGATAAACTCATAGACTATATGGATATGTTGGCTGATCGACCAGAAGGATATAGAATTATGCCAAGTTTCGACCCTGATCATTGGATTTTCGATCCTAAGAAATATTGGAAAGGCCCTGTTTGGCCTCAAATGAATTGGCTGTTGTATCAAGGATGTAAGCGCTATGGTCATCATGGTACCGCTAACATACTGAAATGGGATTTCTTGGATTTAGTTAATAATTTAGGTTTCTACGAATATTTCGACCCGCGAAGAGCTGTGGCAGATCAGTTAAGCAAAGGATATGGAGGAGATAAGTTTTCATGGACAGCAGCGGTAGTATTAGACCTAATGGCTGACTAATGAGCATTCTTGACTATGCGATCATCATCCTTTACATTGGAGGATTTCTTTATCTAGGATATCGGTTTAAAAATCAATCAGATAAGAACGACTATTATTTAGGGGGAAGGAGTTTTGGCTGGTTCCCTTTAGCGATGAGTACGGCCGCAACCCAATTATCAGCAGTAAGCTTTATTTCAGCACCGGCATTTGTTGGTTTAAAAGAAGGTGGTGGAATGATTTGGCTCACTTATGAGTTTGCCGTCCCACTCGCCATGATCTTTCTTATGGTGGTATTAGTACCTACATTTTATAAATCTGGTATTGTAAGTGTCTACGAATTCTTGGAAAGAAGATTTGGCCCAAGTACGCGTGTCTTGCTGAGTATAGTTTTTCAGATCAGTCGTGCCTTCGGAACCGGTGTAATGATCTACACGGTGGCTATTATTCTGGAAAGTGTAATGGAAATACCCATGTGGCAGAGCATTGTGCTAATCGGAATTGTCACCATGATCTATTCATACCAAGGTGGGATGAAGGCAGTTGTTTATGGAGATATGATACAGATGATCATTCTTTTCATTGGTATAATCATCTGTTTCAGTTTTGGCCTTTCCTATCTGGGTGGATGGAGCGAATTCATGGCACAGGTTGATACTGAAAGGATTACTGCTGTAGAGTTTTCATCTCTTGGTTTTAACGGGGATGAATTTGGATTTTGGCCAATGCTCATTGGTGGATTCTTTTTGTATGTGTCCTATTATGGTACAGATCAAAGTCAGGTCCAGAGATTATTATCTGCTAGTAGTATGAAAACGATGAAGCAGACATTGCTTTGCAATGGACTCATGCGTTTTCCTATTACTCTTGCTTACTGCTTAATGGGCTTGGTCTTAGGAACATTAGCGATGTCTCAAACTGATTTCATGAGTCAAATACCTGCTGATCAACCAGATCGGATGATCCCGATTTTCATTAGAGATTTTCTGCCAAGTGGAATTGTTGGTCTATTGATCGTAGCAATCTTTTCTGCAGCTATGTCTAGTTTAAGTTCAGCGATTAATTCACTTTCTGCTGCATCAGTAGAAGACTTATTTGCTAGAGGGAAGGACTTAAGTGAAAAAAGCTATATGAAGCTTTCTCACATGACCGCTCTTTTTTGGGGTGTAGTTTGTGTGGTGATCGCTTTTTTTGTAGGTGATATTGCGGATACGGTCATTGAGGCGATTAACAAGGTTGGTTCAGTCTCTTTTGGGCCGATTTTAGCAACTTTTGTTGCAGCCATTTTGGTGAAAAGATATTCTACAAAGGGAGCCAATATCGGGTTGCTTTCAGGTGTAGCGGTGAATGTTTATTTGTGGCTTTTTGTACCTGATATTTTTTGGTTCTGGTGGAATGCTATTGGTGCTTTAGTTACATTCATTATTGGATATTCGATCAGTTTATTATATCCATCAGATCAAGAAAAAAGCAAGCAAATAGAGCTCGTGCCTATCAATTTTAAGCAGAAACCAGTCTATTATTTATTGGCCTTCTTCATTGTTATTATAGTTTTCTCAGTCCTACTTCCTAGATTATTTTGATGCGAGTACTCATCTCCCCAGATAAGTTCAAACATTCACTTTCAGCAAGCCAGGTTTGCCTAGCGGTTGAAGCGGGTATAAAAAGTGTTATCCCAGAAGCAATAATCGAGAAGTTGCCTTTAGCAGATGGAGGCGAAGGGTCACTAGAAATACTCGAAGCGAATTTAAATGCTGACCGTATTGAGATTGAAGTCTCTGACCCACTATTTCGACCAATCAAGGCATGGTATCTACTAGATGGGGAAAAGGCCTATGTTGAAATGGCCAAGGCTTCAGGATTACCCCTTCTTAAAGCACATGAGAGATCGGTGATGAATGCTTCCACTTACGGAACTGGAGAACTCATAGCCGATGCGATAGATCATGGAGCCAAAGAGATTTTTGTAATGATCGGTGGAAGCGCTACCAATGATGGAGGGTGCGGAATGGCAGAAGCTTTAGGAGCGAAATTTTATGATAAGCAAGGGAAGCCGCTTAAGGCTATTAGGGCGAAGGATCTGATCAACATTGGAAGTATCGATACCTCCAAAGTAGCAAATATAAAAGAACTATCATTTACAATTCTCTCTGATGTGCAGAATCCCTTAACTGGAACTAATGGAGCATCTTTGGTTTTTGCTAAACAAAAAGGAGCCACTAAAAAAGAAGCGCTGAGTTTAGATGAGGGTCTTCAAAATCTTGCTTCAGTATTAAATAATGGTTTTGAAGATAGACTAGGATCTGGGGCTGCCGGAGGATTAGGTTATGGGCTGATCAGCTTTTTAGGAGCTGAACTGAGGTCAGGTATAGAAAGTGTGATGAAACTTTTGAACTACGATCAGGCACTATTAGGGGTTGATATTGTCATTACTGGAGAAGGCAAACTAGACAGTCAAACCTTGGAAGGTAAAGTGATCTCAGGTGTGAAGTCTAGATGCAAGAATAAAAAAATACCGATAGGTATTATATGTGGAGTTGTTGAAGATCTTGAGAAGATAAAAGATGAACTTAATTTAGAGCTTATTTTTCAAGTATCTGATAAGGCAAGTTCATCTAAAGATTCTATAAAGAATGCAGGGGTTTATGTGGAACAGTTGGCGAGAGAACTGATCAATAATTTTGTTTCTAAATCAGATTAATTCATATGGTTCATATGATCAACCTCCATAGTAGCATCTAAATCGATCTTGTTTGGATTTATAACATCAAAACTTTTTTCTCCCTCAGTGATCTGTATTGCCTGATTTGCTAAAATATCATCAAAGATCTGAGTATCTCCTGTGGTTGGCCATAGCACTTCAAGTTGAGTGATTTTTTCAGCTTGATTCAGACCAATTTCAAGTCTAAAGCTATTCGCCCCGAAGCTAGCACCTTGGGATACAGTTCGATAGATCTCTTGCCCATCTGAGGTGGTCAAATGTACTTTAGTGCCAATAGCTGCGGTATTTGATTCTGTTCCTTTTAACTGTATCCTTATCCAGTTCTTTCCCTTTGTTGGATTAACCAAAAGTTGGTTTTGATAAGTATCTCCCTCATGAGCCCCGCCCATTGTAATATAAATATCCTCATCGCCATCATTGTCAATATCTCCCCAACTCACACCATGGCCTTTTTGGATATTTGAAAAGCCACCTTCATATGATACCTCTTCAAAATATTCACCTCCCATATTTAGAAACATTCTATTAGGAATAATACTCTCGAATTGAGGGTCGCCAGTACCAAAATAAAGGTCCAAATATCCGTCATTATTTAAGTCACCATAGTTAAAACCCATGGCATACATGGTATGATTTAAATTGACTGATTCAGTAACATCTTCAAATGTGCCATCTCCTTTGTTTCGGTAGAGCTTAGGTAATGCGGCTTTTGCTTCGTTGCCAAGAATTTCATGTGCAAATTCATGAGAAAGAGGCAAGCTGGTAGATGTATATCCAGCAACTAAAAGGTCTTGGAAACCATCATTGTCATAATCAAATGAGCCAACAGGAAAACTAGGTTTAGGACCCGCTACACCAGCATTTATGGTAACCTCTTCAAAATTCAGACTGCCTTTATTGAGTAAAAGTTTATTTGGCCCTTGGCTAACGGAGATATAAATATCCATTAGATTATCATTATTCATGTCAAATGCTGTGGTTCCTTTGGCAAATTCTATAAAGTCGAGACCTTTTTCTTCAGCAAGATTCTTAAAAGTACCATCACCTTGATTAATGTATAATTCAGTTCTATGAATTCTTCTTTTATCGGAATTTTTGCGCATTCCTGGAGGTATAGCAGATTCATTAGCGATAAAGACATCTAACCATCCATCGTTGTTATAATCTGCCCAGGCAGCAGATTGAGAAGGGAATAATGAAAGTAGACCAGCCTCATTTGTGACATCAGTAAAAGTACCATCGCCATTGTTTCGAAGTAATGAATTAGGATGCTTTCCCCACATTTCGAACCAACCACCTCTGAGAACAAAGATGTCCATAAGACCATCATTATTGTAATCAGTTTGTTGGCAGTTCAAGCCACCCACGAGACCGATCAATCCAGCGGCTTCAGTTTGGTCTGTAAAGGTACCATCACCGTTATTCACAAAGAATTTCATCTGATCGTTGGCAGTGAAGCCACTAGATGTTGCCACCACATCTAAATAGCCATCATTATTAAAATCTTCTAAAACTGATCCTCCTGCAAGTGCCATTACTGCAATTCCTAGTCCAGGAGCCTTATCTTGGAACCGTGGGATAAGGCCATTATTTTGGAAGGTTTTTGGTGCTATTAGGAATTCTTTTGGTACAGATTTAGGGTATTCTCCGATAGTTTGGTAACACAAATTGAGAAGCCAAACCAGTTCAAGGTCTTCTGGGTAATCTTTTAATAGATCTTCTATAATCTCAATAGCCCTTGTGGAGCCCATCGGATCAATGTGTATGCCATCTCCTGAAACGGGTACTATACAAGAAGCAGCAGTGTGGTTGATCAAGCAATTGGTTTGCTCCCCGAGTCTTATAAAGCTAACTGCTTCGAGTCTCTTAAAAAAATATTGCCACTGATCATCCAATTGAATATTCTTACTCTCCCAATCAATATTTCCAATCAATTCAAGAGCTTTCTCGGTTTTACCGCTATTGAGGGTTTCTCTAATGAACCAATAGGTGTATGAAATATATTCGTTTTTTGGAAGTCCCTTTGCATTTCTAAGGGAATCATAAGCTTGTGCTCTCTTTTCGTTAAAGTAATATGTAATTTCAAGCGGATTAACTTTAGCGTGCTGTTTGTTAAGTAAATCAACCATGTAATCATTTGATTGTGAAACGTCTTCTTTTTTCGTTTCACAGTTCCACATCAGTAGTGTTACAGATAAGATGATCAGAATAGTTGTATACCTCATGGCTACTAATTTATTGAAATATTATCTTTGAACGCTTGTCAGTTGAGCTACACAAATAAAAGAACATTATATGTCAAAAATAAGGGTAGGCATTATTAAAGAAGGTAAAATACCTGTAGATAAGAGAGTTCCACTTACACCGGATCAGGTAAGACTAATTTTAGAGACTTACCCAGAAGTTGTCATCAAATGTCAAAGAAGTGAAATTCGATGTTTTAAGGATCAGGAGTATCAACAAGCTGGTGCTCAATTGGTTGATGATATTTCTGATTCTGAGGTAATTTTAGGAGTTAAGGAAGTTCCTTTAGAGAAGTTGGTTGAAAATAAAACCCACTTCTTTTTCTCTCATACGATCAAAAAACAAGATTATAATAGGGAATTACTGCGGACGATTCTTGAGAAAAAGATTCGTTTAATCGATTGGGAATGCCTGACCAATAAAAATGGAAAAAGATTAATAGCTTTTGGCCGTTATGCTGGTATTGTTGGTGCGTACAATGGAATTTTAACCTTTGGCAAACGCTATAACCTGTTTGATCTTCGTCCAGCACATGAATGCTTTGATTTGGAAGATCTAAAATCAGAATTTAATAAGGTAGAATTGCCTCAGATAAAGATAGCCCTCACTGGAGGAGGAAGAGTATCAAAAGGGGCTATGGAAGTTTTACATGGAATGAAGATTAGAAAGGTTAGCCCAGCGGAGTTCTTGAATGAGAATTTTAATGAGGCAGTTTTCACTCAATTAAATACTCGTGATTATAACCGAAAAGAGGATGGGGAAATTTTTGATAGGGATGAATTCTATTCAGATCCTTCAATTTACGTTTCTGACTTTCTTCCTTACACCAAAAAAGCTGATGTGCTGATTGCTGGTGCTTATTGGGATCCTAAAGCTCCAGTATTATTCACTAGAAAAGATGCTGTTGGGAAAGATTTTAAAACCAGGGTAATTGCAGATATTACCTGTGATATTGAGGGCTCCATTCCTTCAACGAAAAGATCTAGCACAATTGAAGATCCTGTTTATGACTACAATCCGACTAATGATCGAGTGGAAGAAGCATTTACAGATGAGGGTAATATTACGGTTATGGCTGTAGACAATCTCCCATGCGAGTTGCCAAGAAATGCGTCTGAAGATTTTGGGAAAGAATTCTTTTCGCATATTCTTCCTAACCTTCTTGGAGATGATACTGATCAGATCATTGCAAGAGCGACAATAACAAAAGAGGGTCAACTCACAGATAAATTCTCATATCTTCAAGACTATGTCGATGGACATTAATCAGCTTATAGAACATACTTCACTCAAGCCTATATTAGAGGCTAGAGACATTGATGAGCTGATTGCTGAGGCACAGGAACATAAATTCTTGGGTGTTTGTCTTCCTCCTTTTTGGGTAAAGAAAGCAGCAAGAGAATTGGGTGACACTGACATTCAACTAGTGACGGTGATTGGTTTCCCACTCGGATATAACCTTACTGAGACAAAAGAGCTTGAAATCAAAAAAGCGATAGATCAGGGGGCCAATGAATTGGATATAGTAATGAATATATCTGCTTTCAAATCTGGGATGCCTTGGGTAAAGATTGAACTAGCTAAGTGCGCTCATTTGATTCATGAGTCGGGATGTTTAATGAAAGTGATCATTGAAACGGCCTACTTGAATGAAGAAGAAATCATTAGGGCAACCAAGCTATGCTCAGAAGCTGGAACCGACTTCGTAAAAACTTCAACCGGATTTGCAGGCCAGGGGGCTAAGGTTGATAACATACAGCTGATGAGAGAAACTGCACCTTCTAATGTTGGTATTAAGGCTTCTGGTGGTATAAAGACCTTGCAGGAAGCACAGGCAATGATTAAGGCAGGTGCCAATAGAATTGGAACTTCATCAGGAGTTTCTATCATGAGAGAATATGCAGACAGCCTACGACATTAGAGTAAAAGGAAAAGTGCAGGGTGTTTTTTATCGCGCTTCAACTCTGAAAAAAGCCCAAGAGATCGGTGTTCAAGGATGGTGTAAGAACTTAGAGAATGGAGATGTAAGGATCCATGCTCAAGGAAATAGGGCAGACTTGGATGAGCTTTTGCTTTGGTGCAAAGAAGGTTCACCAAACGCCATCGTAGAAGAGATTGTTTTTAAGGAAGTAGAGATGGAAACTTATACCAACTTCCAGATCAAGCACTAGATTTTAGGCACTTTTGTGTTTGTAGGTCTGTATGCCTTTATATTTATAAACCTTCAATTCAAAGTGATCGAAACAAGCGATTTTCAACCTATTTTGAGCTAACTCAATTCTTTTTTCAGGAGAGTGAAAAACTGTGAGTTCTAATGCAGCTATCACGAAATTTTTACGTGAACAGAGTTCCTGAGTAAATTTCATAAATGATTCTCTCCAATCCATCAAATACGTTTCATAATGACTTTTCCCATCAAATAAAAGCTCTAATTGATTATCTCCTATCTGATATCTAAAAACACCTGCTAGGATGTCATAGAGCTCATCGAAAAAGCTAAAATGTACAGGCTTGAATCGCTCAATCTGCTCACTTACTTCGTCCGGTAACCTCAATGGATTGTAATGTTGAAAGTAGGCATCCTTGACCTTGTCGATCAGGATTGATTGCAGTTCAAGTCTCAGGTCAGACTGAGCCTGCTTTAGGATATAATTCTTATCAAGTAAAAATAAGCGGTTGTCCACCGTCAATTGATTTTTACAAAGCTAATTAAAAAAGGTAATTTTCAACCTATTTGGCAGCATAACCATTTACTAATCTTCCAAAGAAAATCGCATTCATCATGAGTTTATTAGTACCATACCAGAATGCCCGAAAGTTTGGATTGTCAACTAGGGATACTACCCTCCCTGAGCCTAAGCTGGTTACGCGAATAGCCGAAGTCTCTTTCATGGCTTCTAAATTGGCATCGCTGATCCAGCCAGATGCCAATGGTTCCTCAGTATAGGTCGAAGGGTTGGCAAATTTGCTCTCAGAAGGTTCTATAAAAATAGCACCTCTTTTAAAGACCGGAAGCTCCTCTCTGTAATAGCCGAATGACATTGGATGAGTTAGTTGCAGTTTAGTCTTAAATACACCTCCAGGGATATTCAAGGAGCGATAGTAGTTTTCGATAGCATCGTATTCTATTTCTGCCGTATCAGGATATTCTACTTCAGCAAAACTCAAATTGGTAAGTTTGTTGTTCGCCATCCAACTTACCGCAGGTCCGGTTCCGATCAATGTTCCTCCGTTTCTGATCCAACTTTTCAACTTTTCCATTTCACTTTCTGAAAGATCTAAGCCTCCTGTTATTATGATGGTATTGTAGCGATCTATTGCATTAGAACCGACTCTTCTTTCGGGAAGTTTAGTTACACGCATGTCCATTCGCGTATCAAGTAAATGCCAAATTTCACCAGCATCATATGAGCTACCGGCCTCAACCACAACAGCCAATTTCGGTTTTTCAAGATTAAGAAAGGTCCTACTTCCCAAGGAAAATCCATCATTTAAGCCAGAATTGATTGCATGAATTTTCAATCCACTAGCTATGGAGATGTCCTGTAATGCCTGAAAAAGTTCATCAGAATTTAAAGATTGATTTTTTACGGTAACCAGAATGGCTCCTCTATCAAAAGCTAAGTCTTCAGAAACTACGATAGGTTCTGTAGCAACCTTGAGTCGAATGTCTTTTTCTAATAAAGCATTAGCTGCTTTGGGCGCGTAATAGCCATGCCACTCAAAGAGGTAAGCATAGTCGCTTTTACCCCCAACTACATTTCCTAAAGGAAATCCAGGCTCATCTATTTTAGTCCCTAATTGATTCCTTCCATAATCTCTACTACTCATTCCATGATACTCCATGTTAAAAGCCATCGGGTAGGTCCATCCAGAAATGTCATAGAAAAGGCTATCTTGAAACTCTGTCCTTGTTTCGAACATCGCCTTTACCAGTTTATAATTTCGTTGCTTAAGCGGAACGATGTAGCTGTTATCTCGAGAGTAGGTATCATCTTCAAGCTTAATTTCTCTAGAGGGTCTATAGAAGTCAATTTCCTGTTGAGCAAGAATCTCAGCCAAATGAAAAGCTCTTACCGGATCTTTTTCAGCCTTAAAAATATAGGCTTCAACATCATCTCCATCTGCTTCTCTCAAAGCACTTTTATAAAACTCTTTTTGATAATCGAGTAATTCCACCCTCATGTCTACAGAAGCTTTCCAAGTTGAAAGTGCTGTATTGAATTGATTTTTAATGGTGAAGGGGAAGGTTAAAACCCCATGATCACTTTCTTGGGCATGGCCTCTTGAGCTGGCTTGCTCGAAAAGTATTCCAATACCTCCATTGATATCTGGGAAAGTAGATCCTTTGCCATAATAGAAATCGTCATAGCCTTCTTTGGTAAAATAAAGTGAGCCAATGCTGTCTAGGGCATTGGCATGATACTCTCCAATTTTTGCAGTTAGTTCCTGATTCAGCTTTGGTGTTAAAGGATGCGTTCTTTGAGGTACTCCTGGTTGAAAGAAGAATGTAGAATTAGTAGACATTTCATGGTGATCTGTCAATACATTAGGCTTCCATAGATGGTATTTAGCAATTCTATTTCTTGATTCCGGTTGTTGTAATGGAAGCCAATCTCTGTTCAAGTCGAACCAATAATGATTTGTTCTTCCTCCTGGCCATGCCTCACTATACTCTCTATCGGCTGGATCGGGATTGATGTTTTGACTCTTATGCATATTAGCCCAAGTCGCAAAACGATTTAAACCATCAGGATTGAATGAAGGGTCTAAAAGAACTACTGAGTTTCTTAACATATCCTCGATCTCTGGACCTTGAGCTGCAGCCATATAGTAAGCAACAAGCATAGATGAATTGGAGCCGCTAGGTTCATTGCCGTGGATGCTGAAACCCATGTAAGTCACTACCGGCATTTTTTTAGTATCGAACTTATCAGCTTCATTTGGATAGGTAAGCCAGACATGGTCACTTCTAATTTTATCCATGCCAACATGATTAGAAGGGTGTGTAATAGTGAGAACCACTTGTGGTCTACCTTCATGAGTTTCTCCTATCTCTTCAATAGTTACACGATCTGAAGCTTCAGCTAGAACCTTCATGTATTGAACCAAACGGTCATGAGTAATATGCCATTCTCCTACTTCATGGCCAATAACTGAGGATGGAGTGGGTACATCCTGATTGAAGGTTACATTTTGAGGTAAATAGTAGTCAAGACTTACTTGAGCATTTACATTAAGGCCTAAGACCCAAAGAGCTACGCAAAGTAGCATGGACATAAGTCGTTTCATAGAAAGTGAGTTCTCCTCAAGCAATATACTGAATACGGATTCTATTTGAAATAATACAGCCAAGCCTTTGTAATGTATGTTTGACTAAAGCCATCAGGCCTATACTGGGGACAAATAATCTTGAATAGTTCTAGGTGTTTTTTTCTGTTAATCTCCAGCTCAAGATTAAGGAAAAATTAATTTTTAATTCCAGTCTAAGCTTCGATTTCGCGGGTTTTAAATAAGGAAAGAAATAAACTCCTAATTTATGTTAAGATTTGGTTAATCGAAGATTGAGATTCATAGCGAATTCATAATGCCTAACCAACAATGTCGACAATCTCTAGAATATATATTTGTCGGAAATTAAGTGTGTGACTTAAAACATACATCAACTTATTCAAAACTATCTAATAAAAAAATCTTCGATGAAAAATTTAGTTCTTAAATTCTTTTTGTCATTAGTGATTTTGCTATCGGCAAAAGTAGCTTTTGGTCAAGGTACGACTACTTCTTCTCTGAACGGAAGAATTACAGACGTGAATGGAGAGACACTTCCTGGTGCTACTGTTGTTGCAGTTCACACTCCGAGTGGATCTAAGTATGGTAATATTACCAATGCTGATGGATTTTATAGAATTCCTAATATGAGGGTCGGTGGTCCTTATACAGTAACGGTAACCTTTGTTGGATATGAGGAATTCAAGAAAGAAAATATTTTCTTAACCCTAGGTCAGGCATTCAAACTTGATGTAACATTGTCAGAGACT
>Ga0209653_1001350_pt1 | contig 19901 bp, 19 predicted proteins | sample SaaInl6LU_22_DNA_FD_184644 | JGI IMG/M metagenome (GOLD analysis project Ga0209653, IMG submission 184644) | Marine microbial communities from expanding oxygen minimum zones in the Saanich Inlet - ESP_116LU_22_DNA (SPAdes) (version 2) | ecosystem: Environmental > Aquatic > Marine > Intertidal...
AGAACAAGTTTATTTTAAAATTTTGATAACGATTATTTACGGAACTAGAATGTGGCTTTTAAGAGAACATGAATTAATAAGACATCTTATAAATACAAGTAGCTCTAATCAAAACAGAATGCCTAAGAAAACACATTTTTATGAAAAATGAAAAGAGCTCCACCCTCTTATAATGAAATGGATGTTTTTGGCAGAAATGTTTATAAATTAATATCGATTACACCAAAACGCTTGTCATATGAAAGAAAAAACGTCTTGTTAATGGCTATCGATAGGGGTGCCTCCAACAAGACCATAGTTGTCGTATAGATAAATGAGAGAGGTCAGGGTTGCAGCACCCAATTCAAGTTCGCGTTTATTGACAGCCTCAAAAGTGTCTGTTGCAGCGTGATGGTGATCGAAGTACCGTTGGGAATCGGGGCGCAGTCCAGCCAATACATTGGTTTTGGTTTTCAGTGGGCCAACATCTGCTCCACTTCCACCCTTTTCAAAATAATGAATCAAATATGGTTTAAATAAGTTCTTCCAAGATTTAACTTGCGCAAATTCATGATCAGAAGTGTCAAAGTTAAAACCACGTGGGCTGAACCCGCCAGCATCTGACTCAAGTGCAAAAATATGAGTCTCGCCTTTGCTTGTGGCAACTTCGGCATATTTACGCCCACCCCTAAGACCATTTTCTTCATTCATAAATAGTACAACACGAAGTGTACGTTTTGGTTTGTAGTCTAACAACCTAAATAGGCGTAACACCTCCATAGACTGCACGCAGCCAGCTCCATCGTCGTGAGCTCCATCGCCAATATCCCAAGAGTCGAGATGACCACCCACCAGAATAATTTCATCTGGATATTCAGACCCTGTAATCTCACCTATAACATTATATGACAAAACGTCTTCATACTGCTTACACTGCTGGCGAAATAAAAATTTGAGCTTAGGAGCAATTTTCAGAAGATTGCTCAATTTCTCGGCTGCGTTGGTGCTTATTGCAGCAGCAGGGATGCGTTGGCTCACTGGCTGGTCACCATAGCTCATTGCTCCAGTGTGTGGATAGTCGTCCATACGTAAGTTCATGGATCGGACAATGACTCCAATTGCACCATAGCGACTTGCTTCACGAGCACCATCATAACGCTGATTTACACAACCGCCGTAGGCGGAAAAAGTGCTAATTAAATCGGCTTGCATTGGGCGATTAAAAAACACAATTTTTCCATCAATATTTTCTCGTCCCAAGACAGCGAGTTCCTCAAAATTTTGCACTTCTATCACTTCGGCTTTTAACCCAACTGAAGGAGTAGCTACCGATCCTCCTAGAGCGGTAATCGGGACGTTGAAAGTCACGCCGGGTTCTGTTTCAATAAGTGCAAACTCTTTAGGACCGCGCACCCACTTTGGCACCAAAACGGGTTGCAACCAAACCTTATCTAGTTCTAAATCTTCCAATTCTTCTTTAGCCCATTGGACTGAACGTTCAGCATTGAGCGAGCCAGAAAGTCTTCCTCCAATTTGGTTGGTCATATGATCGAGCCAATCGTATGCTTTCCCATTGAGCAAAGACGTTTTGTAGATCGATGAAAGCATCAAGGAATCAGAGATGTTTTGTGCTGGTAAAATCACACTGCTCAGCACAAAGAAATAAGACATCAAATTTTTGAGCATTACTAAGTGTTTAGGGTTGAACAAAACGATTGACATCTTCAACGGAAATCGTGGAGTCAGACAGAATATGTAAGCGTTCAACAACATTACGTAGTTGGCGCACATTTCCTGACCAGTCCAATTGTTGTAATTGGTCAATCACGTCAGGTGAAAATTCTTTAGTGGGTGTTAATTGACCATTAAAAAAGTGAATTAAAAGTGGGATGTCAGATCGGCGATTGTTTAATGGCGGCACATTGATTTCAATCACGGCAAGTCTATGAAATAAGTCTTCGCGAAATCGTTTTGCATTGATTTCTTCTAACAAATCTTTATTGGTAGCTGCCACGACTCGTACGTCCACAGAAGTGTCCTTGTCACTTCCCACACGTTGAACTTTATGCTCTTGCAAAGCACGCAGCACTTTGGCTTGCGTTGGAAGGCTCATGTCACCGATTTCATCTAAGAAAAGAGTTCCACCATGAGCTGTTTCAAACTTTCCTTTTCTCTCTTTATGGGCGGAAGTAAAAGCGCCTTTTACATGGCCAAACAACTCACTTTCGATGAGTTCGGAGGGAATAGCCGCGCAATTGACTTCGACAAAAGGCCCATTTGAGCGACCACTTTGTCTGTGAATTCCGTTAGCAATCAGTTCTTTTCCACTGCCGTTTGGTCCTTGAATAAGAACGCGAGCTTGCGTGGGTGCCACCTTGGCAATAAGGCTATGAATATGTTGAATCTCTGATGACTCGCCAATCATTTGTTGGTGGCTGCCATTTGTTTTGATCGTTTTATTTTGCGATACCACAACCGACTTTTTAGGTTGTAGCGCGCTGCGAACAGTTGAAAGCAAATGGTTTAAATCGGGTGGTTTTGAGATGTAATCGAAGGCTCCAATACGCATGGCCTTTACTGCAGTGGCAAGATCTCCATGACCAGAAATCATAATAACAGGAACATGAGGGGTTTTTGCAACTGCATGATTCAAAACTTCAATGCCATCTTTTTTTGGCATTTTAATGTCGCAAAGGATAAGGTCAAATGTGTGTTGATCAATGGAAGTAATGCCCTCTTCCCCGTTTGTAGCTTCTATAAAACGATAATTGCTGTTGTCTTCCAACAATACTTTTTTGAGCACACGACGAATACTATCTTCGTCTTCAATAAGTAGAATGATAGCCATTTTATGTAGAGTGTATTACACGTTGTGGAAAAGGAATTTCAATCTTATGCTTTGAAAAGGTGTCATAGATTTCGTATCGTAATTCACTTTGAACAGGAACAGCTTTAAAACTGTTGTTAAGCGAAAATATCAAATCAAAATCGAGGCTGCTTTCTCCAAAGTCCGAAAACAAAACTGTTGGACTTGGAGACTTCAAAACTGCTTTGTTTTCGAGGGCTATGTCAGTTAATAATTGTTTCACAAGGGCAACATCTGTACCATAGGCGACACTGACCTTAACTCTTTCTCTAGTTATCTTACCATTCTCAGTCCAATTATACAGGGTATTGGTTAAATACAAGTGATTAGGTATAATGAGTACTTTATTATCTATGGTAACAGCACGGGTGGTGCGCAGAGTAATGTCTTGTACTTTACCGACTTTGCCGTCCACCTCAATGATATCGCCGACATGCACAGATTGATCGATGAGGATAAAAACGCCTGATATAATATCTTGAAAGAAAGTTTGCAAAGCAAATCCAATACCAACCAATAAGGCTGCCGAAGCAGCAAAAACAGCTGTGAGCTCAATGCCCATATTTTGCAAGGCCAACAAGATAATGATGGAATAGATGGAATAGTTTACAAAACCAAAAATGGGTTTGAACTTTCCTTGGCGTTCGGCGCTGAAGTTGCGACTAACAATTTTTTTAAACAGTCGTAATATGAACCGTGCTGATAAGAAAACAAAAAGAAAAATTAAAAATAACTTGATGTTGAGGCTAACCCCCCCAAATGATAAATTTCTAGTAAAGAAATCAATAAATCTTTCCATTCAACTAAAGTACAAAATGATTGTAAAATAAAACCCACCCTTAATAAAATTAAGGATGGGAAAAAATTGCTATGAAAAAGAAAAATTAACTATAGTAAATCCTACAGTTGCTCCAAATATACTATAAATTTCGTCTTACGCACTTTTTTTTTAGGAAAACATGTCTTTCACTTTATCAAAGAAAGACTTTTCACCTTTTTTAGGATCAGGTATAAAGTTTTCATCCGTCATCATTGCGTCAAAAAATTGCTTTTGTTCTTTAGATAAATGTTGTGGCGTCCAGACATTGACATGCACCAACAAATCCCCTGTTCCGTAGCCATTTAAACTTGGAATTCCTTTTCCTTTCAAACGAAGGATTTTTCCTGATTGTATACCCGCATCAAGTCGAATGCGAACAGATCCTTTAATGACTTGAATCTCTTTGGAGATACCCAAAACCGCTTCAGACAGGCTGATATAAAGATCCATATGAAGGTTATCTCCTTCACGTTTTAGTGTTTTGTGTTCTAGCACTTGAATAAGAATAATCATGTCACCACTTATTCCGTTTCCAGGGGCTTCATTGCCCTTTCCGGAAAGTTTTAACTGCATTCCATCTTCTACTCCGGCAGGAATTGTCACTTCAACTGTTTCTTCTTTACTAATGAGACCATTGGCATCGGAGCCTGCTGGACGGTTCACTAAAGACTGACCAGATCCTCCGCAAGTGGGACAGGTCGTTGCGGTTTGCATGCGACCCAAAACCGTGTTGGTAATGCGCATAGTTTGCCCAGACCCGTTGCAAGTGCCACAAGTCGAAAAACGGGCATCAGGCGCTTGAACTTTGCGTTTGATTTTGATTTTTTTCTCAACCCCTAAAACCAATTCTTCTAAAGTGAGTTTAACACGAACACGAAGGTTGGCTCCTTTTACGGCACGCCTTCCGCCACCACCAAAACCGCCAAAACCGCCACCGCCAAAAGCGCTGCCGAAAATATCTCCAAACTGGCTGAAAATATCGTCCATATTCATACCACCTCCGCCAAAGCCTTGGCTGCCATCAAAAGCAGAATGACCAAATTGGTCGTACTGCTGGCGTTTTTGCTGATCTCCGAGCACTTCGTAAGCCTCAGCTGCCTTTTTAAAATTTTGCTCCGCTTGTGTGTCACCTGGGTTTTTGTCAGGATGAAACTGAATTGCCTTTTTGCGATAAGCCTTTTTTATTTCACCTGCTGAGGCTGACTTCGAAACGCCAAGAATATCGTAATAGTCTTCTTTCATAATGAATGTATTGTATTAGTTCCCGACGACTACTTTTGGATAGCGAATAATCTTGTCTCCAAGTTTGTATCCCGTCCCCACAACATCAACAATTTTACCTTTTAATTTTTCTTCTGGTGCAGGAATCTGCGTAATTGCTTCGTGAAGTTCCGCATCAAAATCATCACCTTGACCAACCTCCATTTGTGACAATCCTTGATTGCGTAGTGTGTCTGATAGTTTATTATAAATCAGTTCAACTCCTTGTTGCTGGTCTGCATCATCTGATTTTTTCAACTCAACTAATGCGCGCTCAAAATCATCAACCACTGGAAGCAAAGCAGTCACTAGTTCTTGTGCAGCTGTTTTGAAAAGGTCTATACGTTCTTTGGAAGTGCGTTTTTTGTAATTCTCGAATTCAGCAAATAGACGCAGGTATTGATCTTTCTCTTTATCAACACTTGACTGTAACTCGTCTATCTTCTTTTGAAAATCACTAGAAGAATCTTTCTTTTTAGGTACTGTCTTCGTTGTGCTTTTTTTAGGGTTGGTTTTAGCCATTTCAATTTTTTATATAACTATTGACAAAAGTAACGCCAAAGAAAGACATCTGCCAATTTGACATCAATTCATTTCTATTTTGGCTTCATTAAATCGTAAACACAAGACGAGATGTCTGGAAATTGGAAGGAAAAACGTTGATCTAAAACGTTTTTTGGTGTTGCCCAAACACTTTCATAAAGAACCTGATGCATCTCTCCCAAAGCAAATGCCATGACAAACTTTGGTATTCCAGGCAGAAACTGGGGAACTCTCAATCTTTTTGCAATTGTTTTAATGAGTGTTCGCTGCTGTACCGGATTTGGTGCAGTGGCATTGAAACAACCTTCAAGCTTGTTGATTAAACAATAATCAATCATCTGGATTAAATCATCAATATGAATCCATGATTGCCATTGCTTACCATTGCCGAACCATGCACCAACTCCCCAACGTACTGGTCTAGACAAAGGAACAAATGCGCCACCAGCATTCGACAACACCAATCCAATGCGGAGAATCGTTACACGACATGAAAGGCTTTCAAATTGACGCGCTTCTTTTTCCCAAAGATGAGCCACTTTTCCAGCAAATCCCTTTGAAATCTTTGATTCTGTTTCGACATAGTTGGCTGTCAAATCACTGGGATAGATCCCAATGGCAGACGCACAAATAAAATGAACGTGCTTTTTCGAGCGTTTAACTGCTTCGAACAGCAAGCGTGTGGACATTGTCCGACTTTGCATGATAGACTGTTTAGCCGCTGTAGTCCAACGCTGATCAATTTTTGCGCCCGCAAGATTGATAATGGCATCGATGCCTACCAAAGCAGCTTCATCTATTTGTTGCTTTTCGGGTGACCAACGAAACACTTGAGTTTGATTGTCTTTCGGTTGCCATGCTGGTCGTGTTGTCAGCACATGAATAGAGTGACCAGTTGTTCGCAAATGCTTACATAAAGCAGAACCTATAAGTCCCGTTGCACCTGTAACAAGAATCTTCATGTTTTTTTTACAAAATTAAGGAGCTTACCATTTTCAATCTACAACTTTTTGTAGTTTTGTTATAAATACACTTATTATGATCGTAAAATCTGTTAAAAGATCTAGAATTGAATCTGTTGATTTTGATAATTTATCATTTGGTTCGACTTTTTCTGACCATATGTTTGTTTGCGATTATGCTAATGGAAAATGGGGTGAACCACAAATTATCCCCTACGCTCCCATCCAACTGGATCCCTCGGCAAGCGCACTTCACTACGGACAAGCGGTTTTTGAAGGCATGAAGGCCTACAAAGACGATCAGAACGATGTATGGCTTTTTCGGCCAGATCAAAACATAAAGAGACTCAACAAATCGGCCGAGCGGTTGGCTATTCCTCAGTTTTCGGAAGAATTATTTTTAAAAGGCCTCTCGAGACTCATTGATCTTGATAGAAACTGGGTACAATCAGGACTTGGCAATTCCTTGTATGTCCGTCCTTTTATGTTTGCAAGCGAAGCTTGTGTGCAAGCATCACCATCAAGAGAATATCGAATTATGATTATCTGTACGCCTGTTTCGAGTTATTATAATGACAACCAGGTACGTGTCAAAATTGCAGATCATTACAGCAGAGCGCCGCAAGGGGGCACTGGCTATGCCAAGGCAGCAGGAAACTATGCGGGACAATTCTACCCCACGCAACTTGCTCTTGAAGAAGGGTATCAACAAATTATTTGGACTGATGCTGCAACACACCAATATATAGAGGAGGCGGGAACAATGAATTTGTTTTTTCGCATTGGCGATACTTTAATCACTGCGCCAACATCAGATAGCATCTTAGATGGTATCACTCGTAAAAGTATCATTCAATTGGCAAAGGATCGTGGTTTACAAGTAGAAACACGACAACTTGCAGTTTCTGAACTTATCGAGGCAGCGAAAAATAATATGTTAAAAGAAATCTTTGGTAGCGGCACAGCTGTTGTTGTATTACCGATCCATGGCTTTGGCTATAAAGGTGATGAATACCAACTACCAATTAACGATGATTCTGTCGCACAAATGTTAAAATCTGACCTGACTTCGATTCAATACAATCAAAGTCCTGACCCACACGGCTGGCGTGTTAAGGTGTAACTTATCCCTTTGCTAGAATTTTGGAAATATCTGGCGTGAAATAATTCGGGCCTTTTAAAACTTTTCCATCAGCTCTGTATATGGGCTTACCATCTGCACCGAGCTTACTCATGTTGCTTCGTTGTATTTCCTCAAAAACATCATCGATAATGTGTTGCATTCCGTGTGTAATAATGGTGCCACAAAGTATATATAGCATATCACCCAATGCATCAGCAACCTCAACAATATCTTTATTTTGCATGGCTTCAAGATATTCTTTGTTTTCTTCGTCCATCAGGTTAAAACGCAACATCATTATGGCTTCAGTAATATCAACTGTTGGAGATTCGTTCTGACCCAATCCAAAAGCTTCATGAAAAGAAGCTACCGCAGAAATTTTATTCTTCATATTTTTGTTTTGCCTAAAATAAAACAATGTTTAGCACAGGACAACTTCTTTTTGCAATATTCTTTGTGGTAGGGTTTACCACACTCACCATATGGAGCTATCGTAAAGACCGCGCCAAAAACCCCGTTTATTTTCGAGGAAGCATCTGGGTTCTCCTTGGTTTTATTGTGTTTGTTTCTCTTTTAGTGATCCTCAAAAAAGGTGTTTCATTGTGAGAGAACTAATCTGGGTATTTATAGGGGGTGGATTAGGCAGTATGTGTCGATATGCGATCTATTACCTTCTAAAAAACACTAACGCCTATTTACCATGGCCCACCCTTGTTGCCAATGCCATTGGATCACTTTTGATTGGTTTCTTGGCAGATCAACTCATGAAAAATGGGTCGGTTTCTACCCCGAACGCCTTATTTTGGATTACTGGATTTTGTGGTGGCCTCACTACTTTTTCGGCTTTTGCTCTAGAAAACGTAACGCTTTTCCGGTTGTCAGACTCCCTTTCTTTGATCTTGTATTCCGCAATGACGTACTTCCTTTGTTTGGCGTTGGTGCTTGTTGGTGCTTATCTTTCTAAGACGATCTATTAGCACCCTTTCTGCTCATTACCTATATATATAATGATTGCCACGATTAAAACATGATTTTGATCATTGGCATATAAACTCGCAACGAAGTTTATTTTAAAATTTTGTTGTTTATTTTTAATATACCCTAATTTTTAGGGGGGTATAATTAATAATACAATAAAAATACATAATTATACCCCTACAATTTAGGTGTTATTGGTGTTAAACTATACTTTTGGGCCATACTAATTATAAAAATCTATATTATTATGAAACTAATAAACAACATTTTCGCAATCGCTATCGTTGCCTTGATGACACTATCAACTGCAGACGTTAAAGCACAAGAGGTTGACTTTGGAGCCGACGTGGTAAGCCAATATGTATGGAGAGGTACTCAGTTTGGAGCTGGCCCACACGTTCAGCCATGGATGTCAGCTGCAACTGGTAATTTAGAACTCGGTATATGGGGTAGCTTTCCAACAACTGGAGGTGACGCAGGTCATGAGTTAGACCTATACGCATCATACGATTTTGGCGTTGCTGCATTGACAGTTACTAACTATACTTTCCCAGGAGCTGGTGGGGCGTATGCTAACACTGAAGGACTTTTCGAAGATGCTTACCTAGAAATAAGTGGATCTGCTACTGTTGGTCCTATTGACCTAACTGTTGGGTACTTTACTGAAGTAGAAGCTCTTTACGTTGAGGCTGGATTTTCATTAGGTGTCGTTGATTTCGCACTCGGTTATGGTAGTGACGATGAAGCTAATGCATGGTATGCAAACGGAGACAGTGGTCTTGTAAACATCGCAATCGGTGGAAGCAAGGACATTAAAATTACAGAAGACTATTCTCTTCCTTTATTCTCATCATTTGTTTATAATCCTGATGCAGAATCTGCTTTCCTAGTTTTTGGAATGAGCTTCTAGTTAAGCGAACAGAATCAAACACACTTCACTCACTTAATTATAAGACATGAAAAAAATTGAAGCGATTATACGTAAAACCAAATTTGAAGAGGTCAAAGAGGCTCTTTATGGTGCTGGCGTAACCTTCTTCAGTTACTGGGATGTAACTGGAATAGGAAATGAACAGAAAGGTCACGTTTATCGTGGTGTTTCTTACAGCACATCTGAAATACAACGTCGTTTATTATCGATCGTTGTAAACGAAGAATTTGTACAACCTGCCATTGATGCCATCGTTAAAGCTGGCGCTACTGGAAGAGTTGGTGATGGTAAAATCTTTGTTCTCCCTGTAGACGATGCATATCGAGTTCGTACAGGAGACAAAGGAGGAGACACTTTAAACTAAATAAAATCTAGACACTATGGAATTATTAACAACAAACAACGTATGGATGATGATCTGTACTGGTTTAGTATTCTTTATGCACTTGGGCTTTACTTTCCTAGAGATTGGTTTGACACGCCAAAAGAATACAGTGAATATTTTATTTAAGAACTTCTTTGTTATCACAATGGGACTTCTTGTATATGCCATTGGCGGATTCAACTTGATGTACCCTGGTGATTTTAATGGGTATATTGGATTTGCAGGATGGGGTCTTGACTCTGTTGCTGCTGCTGACCTTGCCTACAATGAAGGCTACACATATTGGACAGATTTCTTGTTTCAAGGGATGTTTGCTGCTACTGCTGCAACCATTGTTTCTGGAGCAGTTGCTGAACGAATCAAATTAGGTGCATTTATGCTCTACGCTTTATTAATCGTGGCGTTTGTATACCCTATCGTTGGTTCATGGCAATGGGGAGGTGGATTCTTCAGCTCCTTTACTGAAGGAACAGGCTTTTATGACTTTGCAGGTTCTACACTCGTACACTCTGTAGGAGGCTGGGCAGCTCTTGTAGCTATCATCTTCTTAGGTGCACGTGTTGGCCGATTTGAAAAAAATGGTAAGCCCAATGCCATTCCAGGTCACAACTTACCCATTTCAGCGGCAGGTGTATTGATCCTATGGTTAGGGTGGTTCGGTTTCAACGGTGGTTCAGTACTATCTGCTGATCCTGCGCTCACCTCTTTGGTTCTAGTAACAACATCTTTAGCTGCAGCTGCAGGTGGTATATTTGCATTTGTCTTTTCACTTATCCTTTACAAGAATTACGACGTAACTATGTTTATGAACGGTATTCTTGGTGGACTTGTAGGTATTACTGCCGGAGCTGACTTAATGAGTCCTCTTGATGCAGTTATCGTAGGTGGTATTGGAGGTATTGTTGTTGTTCTTGCGATTGCTTTTTTGGACAAGCGCAAGCTCGACGATCCCGTTGGAGCCATTGCAGTTCACTTGTTTGCAGGAATCTGGGGAACACTAGCTGTTGGCCTTTTCGGTGACAGTGCATCTTTCGAACAGTTTGCTGTTCAGGCTGCATGTGTTGGTATCACAGGTGTATTCTGTGTTGTATCATGTACAATCATCGGGTTAATCGCCTCAAAGGTGTTTGGTGGAATGCGTGTGAGCAAAGAAGAAGAAATTGCTGGATTGGACGGAGCAGAGCATGGCATGTCTGCATATGCTGACTTTCGTTTGAACCAACATTAATTAGGTTATAGTTTAGTTCTTTAAAATCCCGCTTCGGCGGGATTTTTTTTATCCCTATCATATTCCTTAATTTTGTACCCAATATGAGCGCACTCACATTAGTTATTCAATGCCCCGATCAAAAGGGAATTATCGCAGAAGTCACGCAATTTATATACAGCCACAAAGGGAATATCTTGTATATCGATCAGTATGTCGATCGTGAAAACAAGGCGTTTTTTATGCGTCTTGAAAGCGAATTTAATGGCGATCTAAAGGCCATCGACCAGTTTGAAGAAGCATTTATTTCTGGACCTGCTAAAAAATACAATATGGTTTGGTCACTACACCCTCATGATAAAAAACCAAGAATGGCATTGTTTGTTTCCAAATATGATCATTGCCTGTATGACCTGTTGGGGCGTTTTAAATCTGGTGAACTTGAAGTCGAAATCCCTTTTATCTTAAGTAATCATGCAGATTTACAGCCAATTGCTGAGGCATTTGACATCCCCTACTATCACATTCCAGTCACGAAAGAAACCAAAGAGAAAGCAGAAGAAAAGCAACTTTCATTGCTAAAAGAACACAATGTTTCTTTTATCGTGCTCGCACGATATATGCAAATTATCTCTGCCAAGCTGATTCAACATTTTCCAAATAAAATCATAAACATTCACCACTCCTTTCTCCCCGCTTTTCCAGGGGCAAAGCCGTATCATTCTGCTTTTGAACGTGGCGTGAAAATTATTGGAGCGACAAGTCATTACGTGACTGAGGAACTAGATGCTGGACCAATTATTGAGCAAGAAGTTGCGCATGTGACACACACACACAATGTCGGTCAATTGGTAGCCAAAGGGAGGGATTTAGAAAAGATTGTTTTATCACGCGCTGTTAAAAATCATATAGCGCACAAAGTAATGGTCTATTCCAATAAAACCATCGTGTTTTCTTAATTAGCCAATTTCTGGATAAAGGAAATTGAATTTCTGTTAAACTTTTCCGGCTGATCAACGTTTACGACATGCCCACAATGAGGAACAACACAAAGCTGTGCCGAATGATGGGCTTGAGATAGCTTTTCAATGCTTGGTAAAAACATATAGTCTTCACTGCCCATCACGTAAAGAGTGGGAATCTTAATGTCAACTTGTCGAAACAGGCGCAAAAGAGGTTTGAGTTCTGCAGTGAGTTTGTACCAACGTAAAAACTCTTTTTGATATAGTTTTTTTGCCTCACGCACAAAAAGGATCCTCGATTCTTTATGGCTCTTTTTGGGCATAATGATATAGGCAAAAAAGCGATATAGCCAGAGATAAGGGACAATAGATTTAAAAATATTCCCAAAACGCATCAAAATCTGAGATCGAACATTTAGCTTCATAATAGCACCCGCCATAACCATACTTGTCACTCTTTTTGGATACATTTCTCCCAACTGTCGAATTAGAATCGTACCCAACGAAATACCAACAAAATGAGAAGCCGAAATTTTCTCTTTATCCATAACGGCTACAATGTCCTCGGCAAGAACATCAAAAGTGTATTTTTTCTTAAATGCATTTGAAAACTGCATTCTCGACTTGCCATGCCCGCGAAGATCCAAGAGGAGAACATTGAAATGTTTTGTGAATTCACGAAGCTGCTTAAACCATATCGAAGAACTCCCACCTGCTCCATGAACAAAAGTGACCCAAACATCTGATGTGGCGTGATAGTGAGTAGTGTAATGAAGCATTAGAGCAATGTTTTCATTTGTTGTTGTAAAGCCAAAGCGGAAGCACGTGCTGCTTTAGCATAATCATCTCCAGACGAAGCGAAAATGATACTTCGGGAAGCGTTGACCAATAGACCAATATCATCGTTTGCAACAGCATGAAATACCGCCTCAAGATCTCCGCCTTGTGCGCCCACACCAGGAACCAAAAAGAAAGCATTTGGCGCTAAGGCACGAATGGTAGCAAGATGATCCGTTTTTGTGGCTCCTAGCACATACATCAGTCGCTCAGCCCCATTCCATGTTCGACTTGTCGCAACAACTGCTTCATAAAGCGATTTATCAGCATAGTTCAATGTTTGAAAGTCATAGGCCCCTTGATTGGATGTCAACGCTAGTAACACTGCATACTTACCAGGAAACTGTAAAAAAGGCTCGACAGAATCACGCCCCATATATGGAGCAACTGTGACAGAATCGAACGGAAGTTTCTCAAAAAAAGCACGTGCATATTGGGTGGATGTGTTTCCGATATCACCACGTTTCGCGTCGGCAATCGTAAAATGATTGGGATAGTTTTCGTGCAAATATTGAATCGTTTGTTCGAGAGCCTGATAACCCATACTACCCTCGGATTCATAAAAAGCCGTATTTATTTTATAAGAAACCGCAAGGTCGTGCGTGGCATCGATAATTGCTTTGTTGAAAGCAAACTGAGCATCAGAACGGTTTCGTAGTTGAGATGGTAGTTTGGTCAAGTCTGAGTCCAGCCCTACGCATAAGAATGATAATTTTTTTTGGATCTGCTCAGTCAGTAATTGGGTTGTCATATCAATTCGCCAGAGACTTTAAGTTTTTCAGTATTGTAATGCAATTGGATTTCATCAATAAGCTTATTGAGGTCGCCATTGACAATATTTTGAAGATCGTAAAGAGTGAGACCTATTCGATGGTCCGTTACACGTCCTTGCGGATAGTTGTATGTACGAATCTTCGCCGACCGATCTCCTGATGACACCATCGCATTGCGCTTGGCTGAATCTGCTTCGAGTTTTTTGCTCAATTCGAGCTCATACAAACGCGATCGCAAAACCTTAAGCGCTTTCTCTTTGTTTTTGTGCTGAGACTTTTGATCCTGACATTGCGCTACAATCCCTGTTGGGATATGGGTTAAGCGAACTGCCGAGTAAGTGGTATTGACAGATTGTCCTCCAGGACCTGACGAACAAAAGAAATCCAAACGGACTTCATTCATGTCAATTTCAATGTCAAACTCTTCAGCTTCGGGCAAAACCATCACGGTTGCAGCTGAAGTGTGAACCCTCCCCTGCGTTTCTGTTTGGGGAACACGCTGCACACGGTGTACGCCTGACTCAAATTTCATCGTTCCATATACATCGGTACCTGAAACTTCTAAAATAATTTCTTTAAATCCACCTGCTGTTCCTTCGTTTAGGTCAACTACGCTCACTTTCCACCCTCTACTTTCGCAGTATTTAGTGTACATCCGGTAGAGATCACCCGCAAAAATACTTGCCTCATCACCCCCTGTTCCTGCCCGAAGTTCCATGACAATGTTTTTTGTGTCTTCAGGATCTTTTGGGATCAGCATAAAACGAATGGTGTCTTCAAGTTCGGGAAGATGCACCTTAACATCTTCTAACTCTTCTTTAGCCATGTCAATCATTTCAGAATCTGTTTCCGTAGAAATAAGCTGTTCAGCTTCTTGTTGACGATTGATAAGATCAAGATATTCTTTGCGTTTTTCCATAAGGGCACATAAGTCCTTATACTCACGATTGAGCGCGATATAACGTTTTTGATCAGATATCACCTCGGGTTGAATGATCAAATCTGATACTTCGTCAAAACGCTGTTTCACTATAGCTAAACGCTCAATCATAACGACAAAGTTACGACAAAATCAGCCAATCTACCCTGCGTTTATTTTAACATAAAAATGAATAAAAAGAAAGCAATTTTATACAGTTCACATAAAGTAAATAATTTTAACAGATTTTTATAACAAAAACTATTTTAAGACAGTTTTTACTCACTGTCCGTGACCTAAATTCTAAATCCTCCTTGTAGTTTCATGGAATATAATCAAACAATTATACTATGAAACAATTATCAAATTATGGTATCGTATTACTGTTTGGCGCGTTGCTCTTAAGTCCTCTTTCCATTTGGGCTCAGGAGCAAGTTTCGGGAACAGTAACCGATGAAAATGGCGCTCCCCTTCCTGGAGCTACCGTATTGGTGGAAGAAACCAACCAAGGAACAACCACAGACTTTGATGGAAACTATCAGATCAATGCCGCACAAGGACAAACACTAGTGTTTAGCTACGTGGGGTATACCACACAAATGCTTGAAATTAGCTCTGGAACAATAGATGTTCCCTTAAATCCAGCTGGACAACTAGAAGAAGTTGTCATTACTGCCTTAGGAATATCAAGAGATAAAAAATCACTTGGTTATGCTGTTCAAACGGTTGGTGGTGAATCTTTTGATGATGTAAGATCTGTAAATCCAATTGAATCCTTACAAGGAGAAGTTGCAGGTCTAGATGTCCAGTCATTCAATTCAATGGGTGGCTCTGCTAATGTTGTGATAAGAGGCTATTCATCGTTTTCAGGATCCAATCAAGCCCTATTTGTGGTAGATGGTACCCCCATTGACAATGAAACAGGGAACGATCGAAGTACTGTAAATGGTCGAGGAGGGGTTGACTTTGGTAATGCTGCAATGGATATCAATCCAAATGACATTGAATCCGTATCCGTTTTAAAGGGATCGGCTGCATCTGCACTATATGGTTCGCGCGCAGCCAATGGAGTTATTCTAATTACAACAAAAAAGGGAAAAGAAAAAAAGGGACTTGGAATATCATTTTCCTCACAAGCTACATTTGGATATGTTGACGAAGAGACTTTACCAGTGTATCAAGACCAATATGGTTATGGTTATGGTCAGTATCGAAGAGCTTACCTTGGTCCATCATCAATAGAGACAGGCGCCCAATGGACAGGGAACTATTATGGTCAATGGGGAAAAAATTCTAGCTTTTACACTGGTGATGATGGTTCTTATGGCCCTAAGCTAGTTGGACAAGAAGTTCATCATTGGTATAATATGGTTCCTGAATGGGAGGAATTGTATCAAAAAACCGCTCCAGCTATTGCACCAAAAGATACACCTAATGACTTTTTTGAAAGCGATGTTTCTATACAAAATTCCATTTCATTTTCCGATTCAGGAGATAATGGCTCTTTTAGACTAAGCTATACAAATGTCAACTCTGATGGCATTCTTCCAAATTCAAATCTTGAAAAAAATTCAGCTTCACTTCGAGCAAACCGTGATTTCGGAAATCTCAATGTTGATGCGTCAGTCACATACGTCAATACGCAAACGATAGGTAGGTTTGGGACAGGATATGACGGTCTTAACCCTATGCAAGGTTTTAGACAATGGTGGGCAGTTGGTGCTAGTATAAATGAGCAAAAAAGAGTTTTTGATGAAACAGGTAAAAATTACTCGTGGAATATGATTGGAACCAATACTGATGATGCATCAGCTTCACCAAACCATCAACCATTGTACTTTGACAACCCTTATTGGTCCCGTTATAACAACTATACAACCGACTCTCGGAATAGGTATTTTGGAAATATCAGTCTGAATTATAACATAACCGAAGAATTAAATATTTTGGGTCGTGTAACCTATGATGATGTAACAGAAGTTCGAGAGCATAGAGCAAATGTAGCATTGGGCACAGGGAGTAAAGGCGCAAATTTATTTGATGATCAGCCAGGATATCAATTACAAAACAGAATACGATCTGAAAACAATTATGATCTGCTTCTAAACTATTCTAAAGATCTAAGCGACGAGGTTGACTTAAAGGCTCTTTTTGGTTACAGCCAGAGGGTTCAGAACTGGGATCATGCAACTGCCCAAACAAATGGTGGATTGAATTTTCCTGATATATTTTCTCTTTCTAACTCTGTAAATCCCCTAACTGCAGCTGATGTGTCGCAGTATGATGCACAAAAGAAAGTAAATGGTCTGTACACATCATTAAGTTTTGGGTATGATGACACTTATTTTGTTGAGGGAACTTACAGGAGAGACCGTTCTTCTTCGTTACCTTTAGATAACAATACGTATGGCTATTATTCAGCCTCTGGATCCGTTATTTTATCCAATTTAATTAATAGCAATGCAATCACTTTCGCTAAACTTAGAGCTAATTATGCTGTAGTAGGTAATGATACAGATCTATACAATGTATTCAGAGCTTACACTATTAACCCCGCAAGAAATGGTGCTGCATCTGCATCTAACCCAAGCATACTTCCAAACCAAAATCTAAAAGCAGAAACAACAACTGAAAATGAGTTTGGTTTAGAGGCTTCATTATTTGAGAATAGACTAGGATTTGATTTTTCTATTTATAGTAAAACAACAGACCACCTTCTCACATCATTAGATATATCACCATCTACTGGGTTTAGCGGAATTGTAACGAACGCAGGGAGTATTGAAAATAAAGGTTTTGAAGCCTTAATACGCGTGACTCCTGTTATGGTGAATGATTTCAAATGGAGCTTTGTATTTAATTATAGTAGCTATAAATCTGAAATATTAAGTCTAGGAAATGACGCAACAGGAAATGCCATACAGTACCTCAATCAAACTTCACCGCAGGGTGGAATTCAGATTGGTGGCCAAGTTGGGGAACCATTTGGTGTCATCCGAGGACATGCCCATGTTAGAGATGCAAACGGAAATAAAGTGCTAAATATTCGTGAAAATTCAGCTGGCTACTCATATGCCCATTATCAACGAACATCCAATTCCGATAATGTAATTGGGGACATTAACCCTGATTGGACTGGGAGTATTAGGAATACATTTAGTTACAAAAATTTTGACTTGAGTTTCTTAGTTGATATTCAGCAAGGGGGTGATTTCTTTTCTCTTGACACCTGGTATGGATTTGGAACAGGAGCTTATGATCGTTCTGTAGGACTAAATCACTTGGGCAATGACATAAGGCTTACAATTCCTGAGGGCGGCGGAAAACTTTTAGATGGAGTTATTCTTCCCGAAGGTGCGGAAATCAACGACGATGGAATAGCCAATGTAGCAGGAACGCAGAATACAGATGTGATGAGTATATATGATTATTATACAAATCCAGAGGGGTGGACATCAATTGGAGCACCACATGAAATGCATGTGCATGACGCTTCGTTTGTTAAACTACGTGAATTAAGATTTGGTTATCAATTTACTTCAGGTTTAATAGAAAAGTTACTATTGACTGATGCATCAATTGCTTTTGTAGGAAGGAATCTCTGGATTATACATAAAAACGCTCCATATACGGATCCCGAGGCAGGGATTTCTGCTGGAAACACACAAGGGTACCAAACTGGAGCTTATCCAGCAGTTAAAACTTATGGCTTGAGTCTTAAGTTGGGCTTCTAAATCATTAATAATATTAAAATAATCAAATGAAAAAATTCTTCTTATTAATTCTTACAGTTGTCTTGACAAGTTGTTCTTCAGATGAAGTTTACGAGGACTTGAATAAAAATCCTAATGCTCCTGCTGAGGTTTCTGATGGTCAGCTTTTTGTTTCAGCAACAAACAGCTTGACAGATTTTATTGAGTCAACTAATGTCAATGTAAACAACTTTAGACTTTACGCTCAGTATTGGACACAAACACAGTACACTGACGAATCTAATTATGAAATGCAAAACAGAGAAATTCCTGACTATATGTTTTCAGAGTTTTATCGTGATGTATTAGGGGATTTGAAAAATGCAACCAATCAAACTGATGATGCTGTTAAGATTGCGCAAATAGAATTATTATCTGTTTATGCCTTTCAAATGCTGGTAGATGCCTTTGGAGATGTTCCATATAGTGAAGCACTCAACGCAGAAGGAGATGCTGCGGTTCTTGCGCCAAAGTACGATGATGCCGCAACAATTTATTCTGACTTGATATCGCGCGCTGAAACTGCCCTGTCAGGGCTGAGTAGTTCTGGTACGGGGTATGTTTCTGATGATTTAATATTTTCAGGATCTATTTCAGCATGGACAAAATTTGCAAACTCACTCTTGGTAAAACTTGGGTCAAGATTAGTTGATAAAAATTCAGCCCTTGCAAAAAGATTGATTGAAGATCACTACGCAAATGGAATTACTTCCAATGCTGATAATGCTTATATTCAATTTGAGGGAGCACCCCCAAACACCAACCCTCTATGGGAGGACTTGGTTCAATCTGGTAGGCAGGACTTTATCCCTGCTGATACGTTTGTTGATGCATTAAATGGCCTTAATGATCCACGTGCTGATAAGTTTTTTGATCCGTCTTCAAAAATAGCAAATTCGTTAGATGTACTACACTATCAAGGCGGGCCTTATGGAACCTCCACTCCATTTAATGATAATTCTCATATTTCGCAAACTCTTTATGCACCTGACTTTAGGGGAATATTATTCGACTATTCAGAAATGAGCTTTATTCTTGCTGATGCTGCTCGTCGAGGGTTTAACGTTGGAGCTACTGCCGCAGAACATTATGAAAATGGTATTTCTGCAAGCATGAGTGAGTGGGGCGTTACTGAAACTGACAAAGACACATACCTAGCATCTTCAGATGTTGCCTTTGCTACTGCTAATGGTTCAGATAAAGAAAAAATTGCAAAGCAATTTTGGATAGCAATGTATAATAGAGGATTTGAAGGGTGGACCGTTTATAGATTATATGACGCTCCAGCACTTAAAAACTCTGGAACACTTGACCTCCCTGTTCCAAAAAGATATACATATCCTCAATCCGAACAGACAATTAATGGTGAAAATGTGAAAGCTGCAAACGGAGGTAACGATACTCAGCAAACATCAATTTTTTGGGACACACAATAAAATTGATGTTTTTGACTGAACTTTAGGAAAAAACCCCTCATCCGAGGGGTTTTTTAATACCTAAACTCTCCGTGTGAAGACAAAATCGTGAGTTGTTTTTTTGTGGAGGCCTCCACCCTGCCAACTACTTTGGCGGCCACACCAAAAGATTCGGAAATCTGGATGATT
>Ga0209653_1001352_pt1 | contig 19881 bp, 10 predicted proteins | sample SaaInl6LU_22_DNA_FD_184644 | JGI IMG/M metagenome (GOLD analysis project Ga0209653, IMG submission 184644) | Marine microbial communities from expanding oxygen minimum zones in the Saanich Inlet - ESP_116LU_22_DNA (SPAdes) (version 2) | ecosystem: Environmental > Aquatic > Marine > Intertidal...
AAAAATATCTTCAGTTATATCTAAATGAGTTTGTCTATAAACTCAATAGAAGATATTTTGGAGAGAAAATATTTGATAGGCTCATAATTGCTAATATTACAGGTTATGAATAATTACGGATATACAGTAAATTATAATTGAAAACAAAAAACTAGAAAGATTAATAATTTTTCTAGTTTTTTGTTTTTCTAAATACTTTTTAAGAATAAAGTAGATTTAACCATTTCTCAACTCACAACAATAGAAATCTTGAGGTTATTTTTTTGTTCTTCTCCAAAAAACACTTCCAAAGGTAAAGCCTCAACTCCTGGCACCATATTAAAGGTTCTTTTTCCTTCTGTTTCTTTGATTTTGATTGGTGAATTGGCTAAAATGGTTACCAAACCTTCTGGTTTTTGAATAGTAATTTCGTTCTCATTAATAGAAGTCACTAATTCGCTTGATGGTGAAATTATTGGCAGTACAAAAGCGGTTTTCTCTTTAATTTCTTGTTGAGTAGTTACGTTAATTTCTGTTTGATTAGCAGCACAATTATAAGTAATATCAAATACAGAAGCAGTTCCAGTAATTTCTTCTCTGTTTACATTTTTTAATTTTACATCCGCCACTAATTCAATAGTTCCGTTTTCGTCTTTAGAAGTAACTGTTGCAGGTAAATCATATAAATTTGTATACCAAACATCATCTTTAAATACCTCAACTCTTGGGGTTAAACAAATATCTTTTCCTGGTTGTGCTTGTTGATTGTTTTTTTCAACCAGATGATATTCTGCCATACTTGCTGCGCATAATAAACCAACTTTATTGTGAAATAAAACTCCTAAAGCACCACCTGATGCTTGTCTAAAATCGTATTTATAATGATACTCTGCATCGTAAGTACTTACTGTTCCTCTCCAATTTCCTCTTGCAAAAAGAAACACATCTAAATCTTTAAAGTGTTTTACGCCATCTGCTGTAGTTCTTGGCAAACTTGCATTTGCATTTATTTCTGGTAAATGATCCCAATGATCTAATAAAGCTGCTAGAGGTTTGGCATGTGTAAATGTATGATGCACACAAGGTGGAACACCTGCTTCAATAAAACCAGGACCACCATGAATTAATCCGTCTGCAGTGCATCTTTCTAATAATTCCGTATTTTTTACGGCCGCTGTTCCAAATGCTGGATTGATGTTGGCCATCATTCCAAATGCGGGTTGACTACCATCACAAGTTCTGCTTCCCCAATAACTCCATTTGTACATTCTGTTCCCCCAACTATTATCCCAAGCTCCATCAGGTAACATAAACTCTAAGTGGTTATTTAATGATTTTGTTAAGATTTGTAATAGTTCATCGTCTTTTTCTTTTACAGCATACATCACCAAACTATTCAAAGTCTCTTCAACATTGTAGCCTAAATCTACACCATGTAAACCTTTTTCACTTAACTTACTTGAGCTCTTTTTACACTCTCCAAATAATAATCCTTCATTCTCAGTGAAGTATACTTTTACTTCTGAAGCCAATTTTTTACTTTTTGCCTTAAAGTCATCTCTATTTACAACACCACCTATTAAATTCAACCCATAAACTGCTGTTCCTGGATAATTAATATTGGTAAAGTCAATAGTAAACGTGTCGTAAATATATTGACCTGCTCTTTCTAAGCGAATCATCCATGCTTTGCGAGTTTTTTCATCTAAAACATGGCCATGATAATGCAATGCTTCAGCTAATGCTATTGCACCAAAAATTGTAATTCCTTTCCAAGATTTTGGATTTTTTATTACTGTCCAAGCACCACTTTCTTGAGAAACATTATTTTCTGCCCAAGTCATCACTAACTTAGCTCCTTCAATATATTTATCATCACCTGTTTTATCTGCCATATATAAAAAAGGATAGACAGCATCCATACATCTTCCATGAATATGAGAGCATGAAGGACAACCTAAAGCACCATGCTCATCCAAATTAGATGGATTATTGATTTGAACCTTTAGCATGCCATCACTCCAATCTTTTAAAAGACCAGAAATTAAATTTTTAAATTCTAATGAGTGTTCTTGATGAGTAGCACAAGCGTTTAATAATCCTGACATTGGTAATGTTATACCAATGCCTGCTAGTGTAGAAAGTTGAAGAAAGTTACGTCTTTTCATTTAAGTTATTATTTGAATTTTAAACTTATGGAGATACTCGTTAAAATCTATCCTGTTTTATCCTGTAAATAAAAAAACCAGAAGATAAACATCTCCTGGTTTTTAAAACACTTAAACATTTGTAATATCTATTATCTAATAATTAGTTTAGTATGATATACTTTATTATCGTTAGTAATAGCTTTTATCATATATACTCCTGGAGCAAACTGTGAATTATTTTCAATTTTAACACTACCATTGATGGTCGAACCTTTATAAATAGATTTCCCTAAAGTATTGTAAATATTAATTTTTGCTTGAGAAATAGTACTTAATGAAATTGTAAAAACGTCTTTTGCTGGATTAGGATATACGTTTAAAGACACTGTATTTAATACGTTATCCGAAACACTAAGAGATTGACTTGTAGGTATTGCTTCCCAATGACTTCTTGTGTCTGATTCACTGGCTACAATATTAGTAACACTTCCATCTTCTTCATGATATAAAAATTTAGCATTACTCCTTGCTTCAATTCGAAATACATTTTCTGTTCCTGTTTCATGTATTGTCCATGTTTTATCTGTATCTGAAGCTGGAGCTGATTTTGTTGTACTAACTACAGCACCTGACGATCCTATAGCACGAAGTATCCCTAAGGTTTCACTATCTATATTATAATAATCTCCAGATTGCACAAAAGTCCAATGTGTGTTTTGAGCCTCACCTGTATCTGACATTGTAACTGGTGTTGCACTTGTCCCTGCGCTTGTTAAGAATTTCCCTGTAGCTACATTTCTCAACCTAAGAATATCATCAGAAGGTTCTGCAACATTATTATCTACAACTTCTACCTTTTGATATGTTGTATTTGCCCATCTAAATTGTGCTCTACCACCTCTTACTCTATAAGCTCCATATCTAATACCAGATTCTAAACCTCTTTCAGGTTCTGGAATGTTATAATTAAAAGCTTCACCTCCAATTAGAGCATCACAATAATGTATTTTTTTTGAGGCATCATTTGGATCTACTCGAAAACCAACTTCTAATTGAAAGTCAACTTCTTCATTTTTATTTACTCTTTTTAGAAAAACAACTTCTCTCCCACTACCTTCTCCACCACGTTCTAAAATACGTTCTGCATAAATATCAAAAGCTACTTGTTTGCCAGCGTTAATTCCATCTCCATAAACAGGATGTGCTCTATACAAAAGAATAGCAGGATCATTAGAACCACCACCTCCTGAGTGTTTCCCTTTTGCTTGCGCTAAATAACTTCCATCTTGACTGAAAGAACCTCCATCACCCACTTCTAAAATTCTAAAAGTCCCTTTAAATCTTGCAAAACTACCAACACCAGTTTCACTAGACCTAGGTAAAGAACGTTCTATTCTTGGTTGCAAACTAGCTCCATCCCAATGGTTAGAACCGTCTGTAATATTATAAACACCCCAAGTTTTTCCATTAACTTCACTTTCTGAATAATCTGAGTAACAACTTCTATCATCTGCAGTACCTACATTAACAGAATTTGCAATATCTACATTTCTTGTACTATTGTTTTGGAATTCGCCTGAAGATGGACAATTTAGATCAGAGTTTGTATCTTCATCTGGTGCTACAACTACTGGAGTTTGCACATAAGCTACAAGTTTCCAATTACTTCTATCGTCAGTAGCTTCAGCTAGATTATGAGTTACAGTTCCATTTTCTTCGTGGTACAAAAATCTTCCTGCTGATCTTGACTCAAACCTATATGTGTCATCTGTATCATTATGATATATTGTCCACGTTTTGTCTGTATCACTTGCTGGTGAAGCCTTAGTTGTACTAACGACTACATAAGCTCCTCCTGGGCCACCAGCACCTGGTGAGCGTAATATTCCTAAAGTTTCACTATCTATATTGTAATATGAACCACTTTGTACAAATTTAAAATGTGTATTTGGTGCTTCACCTGAATCTGACATAGTAACAGCTGTAGCACTTGAACGAGCATCTGTTAAATATTTTCCAGTAGCTACATTTTGCAATCTAAAAACACCATCTGATGGTGGTGCGTCTTGTGCAGTTATTAAAAATGAACTCAACGTTAAAACGAAGAATATTATTGATTTAAAAGTATTGTTTATCATAACTCTGAAAATGCTTTATTTTTATAAAGTTGTTATTATTAGTCTATAAAAGTATCCTGACCTGTCCTGAGAATTACTAATTTACATTAATTTTAACGTTTTACTTTCTTATAAATACTCTCAATTTACTTTAAACAATGTCATATAAGGTCTAATATTAATAATTATTGTATTACATTTATTATAACTGACCCTAATAAACCTGATTTTTCCAATTCAGTTTCACTATTTCTAGGACGAGCTGTTGTCCAAGTTTTTTTGGATTTTTTGGGTCTTTTATTATCGAAAATCAATTGATTTCTCCAAGTATTGGTTACTTTGATTTCAAGTTCATTTTTTCCAACTTGAATTTCATCAGAAATATCAAACACAAATGGTGGTGCCCATTTTACACCAACTTTTTTACCATTACACCATACTTCTGCAATATTTGCAACTTCTCCTAAATCAATAGTTGCAGATTTCCCTAGGTTTTCAATCTCAAAAGTTTTAGTGTATTTAGTTGTACCTGAATAGTGTTTAATAGCATTGTTTTCAATTTCAGTCAGTGATTTTAAGTTATCAATTTCAATTGACTCAGGTGTATCCCAACCTTTTTCAAAAGATAGCTTCCATTTGTTTTGAAGTGATATTTCTTTAACAGCAACTGTTTTTAAAATTTCTTTTTCATTTTGATGAAACACATAATCGCCAGAAATTGAGCTAGTAAATTCATTTTTCTTCCAAGATAATTTTGGATAGTCATTTGTTTTATGAATATTATACCAATCTGTTTTGGTATTTAAAATTGTTTTATCATTCAAAGTAACTTTTGATGCAAGTGGTTTTACATCACTTTTAGAAAACACAATAATTGTGCTTCCGCTTTCGGGTAATGAAACAGCAACGTTCGTTCTATTCTTTGATGATTTCCAAACTTTAGCGGTTTGTTGATTTCCTGTAAAGGCATCCCAAATTTGAGGAGATAAATTTTGTATTCTAAAACTTAACGAAACATCAACAGGGTTTTCTTCTTTTGAAGCTATAAAATAGATATGCGCATCTTCAGTTTCACGATGAATCCAATTGATATCCAAATCATTGGTAACAACTATGTCTTTTGCAATTTTTTCTTCTTTTAAAACTTCAGCAATCGTTTTACCCCAATATACACGTCCTTTTCCAACTTGTTTTACACCACTTTTTGTGTTATCCCATAATTCATCCGAAATTGATTTTAGTGCTTTTAAATCGTTTTCATCATCCATTAAACTTGGCGAATCTTTAGGTTTATCACCCAAAATAACCGCACCATTTTTAACCAACTCTTTTAGTTTTTTTGCTGTGGATAACAATATGCTTTCTGAATCTCTTAATTTGATAACTCTATAATCACCACCATTTTCAACGTGAATTTTATCGTCTTTAATACTAATTTTTTCTTGTAAAATCTCTTCATTTAAATAATCAAATCTGTATCCTTTTGGGAATTCATCTAAATCAAAAGGCGGACGCTCAAAATGATCTCCATAATACCACAATACATCTGCCACATATTCTCCTTGTTGCAAAACATATTGATTTCTAGATAAATACTCAATCCAATCTGGCATATATTCCCACCAAGTTTGTTGTCTAACTAATGGGAAACCAATATTTCCACCAAAACTAGATCCTGGATATACATTAGTTTGTGGTGTATGAGAAAAGGTATGAAATACCAAATGATTGACACCTTTTGCAAAATTATAATCGATTAACGATTTTACAGAAAACGGATGTTCATTCCACTTTACACCAACTTGCGTACACGCTTCTGCTGCCAATTTTGGTTTATTATACAAATGCACTGCAGAAGCTGCATTGTAAATTGGTTTTGCATATTCATTTTGATCTGATGGTGCTTTAGGATACCAAAATTCGGTCATAGGAATATCACTAACCCCATAATAACGCATTGGATCTACAGGTAACACTTCGCCACCTGCACCTTCTGTATAAACTTCTGCGCCCATTTCGTGTGCAACTGTTGCAAAATGTTTGAAGAAATTATCAATAAAAACCTCATCCATTGTTTGGCGTAGATCTCTTAAAAATTTGGTTGTGGTTGCTGTACTTTCTACAATATAACCCATTGTAGCTGGCAAATAGGTTTTCATACTGTACCCTCTTCTTTGCTCAAACTCTTTGAACATATCTTCGGAATTGATTGTCCAAGTTGGCACGTGACTTTCCCAACTATCAATTAACAAACCGTGTAATTTTCCGTTTCCAATGGGTCCACCATCTTTTATTAAATTTCCAATCATTCCATTTCTTAAATGATTTTCTATCGCAATTTTATCTAGTTTGCTAGACTCCCAACCTGTGGCTTCTGGTACAGCAGGTTTGTTTGTCAATAGCATATTAATATGCCCAAAACGAACAATTGTCCAATCTCCTTTAGGAACATTCCAAGTAAGTGTTCCATTCTCAGAAAGTTTATCTGTTAAATTGATAATATTTTTCGATTTGATAATCGCACTTTCTGCATAATTATATTTAACATCTTCTTTTAATCTTCTTAGCACTTTTGCGGCTTTTGCTTCGTGATTGTGCAATCTTGATTTTGCACTTAATCTTATGGATTCTGGAGCGACAGTGTGTTTTCCTAAAAAAGTAAATTGAAATACTTTTGAGGTTGTTTCTGGAATGGCTAAAGTCAGGTATTTACGTCTATCATTCCAATTGGCATCAGGTATTTTTAAAGTTGTAATTTCTTGTAGTTTATTATTGATAATTGCTGTTACTTTAATTGCAACCTCTACTCTTGGATAATTTGTACCTGTAATAATATGTCGTAACTGAGGAAAAACTATGGAACGTAAAGTGATCTCTTTTTTAAACGATGTTTTTACCCAAGTATCTTGACTATTTATTTTTGAAATCCCTACTTTTCTATACTCATGTAGCGGTTTGTCCAAATATGAGTTTTTTCGGGTTACAATTAGCTTTGAGTCGGGGTTAAAAATATCTTGCCAAGGAACTAAAGAATTGTTGGTTTCAATTTTAGAAGGATTATATGATTTTAAAGCGTCACCTGCTAAAGTTGGAAAAGCTAGTACCTGAATGTCTTTATAATCGTAATCTAGGGTATGGTATACCGAATCAATTTTTAAATTTTCTTGAATTTGTTTGCCTCCTGAAATATGATAAGTTGTTTCAACCACTTCACGTTGTGCCTCATTTGCTGGAACCCAAGGACCGCCTGTCATTGACCAACCAGGACAATTCTGCATGGTAAATTTTAAACCTAAACGCTTACATTCATCCGCAGCAAAACGAATCATATCTTCCCATTCTGAAGATAGAATTTTTATTGGTTTTACGTTTGGAAAAGGACGCCCTGCTTTGTTAAATAAATGAATTCCTTGTAAACCTGCATCTTTAATAGCTTGCAAATCTAGTTTTAATCCTTCTTTACTAATGTTGTTTCCATTTAAATGAAACCAGGTTTCTGAGTGATATTCTTTTGAAGGTGATATAAAGTTTTGTGATAATTCTTCTAAACTTTTTTCAGATATTACCTCTGTAGTTTCAGATATTTTAGGCTGACAGCTTAAAAATAAAACTAGTATAAGGTAGTTCAAAAATTTAATTTTCATATTGTAGATTTTTTAAAAAATAAAAAAACTGCTTTTATTTATTAAACACATCCTGTTGAGTCCTGAGAGTGGCATTTTTTAACCTAATTTTTACATACATCAGTCATCTATTAAATCTTCTTTGTTAACTACACATATTGATCTATTATGTTAAAACCCTAATCCATCAGGATACCACAGTACAGTTAAATTATAGTAGACCTTATCTTTGACTCAAATTTTTATTAATTTATGAAAAATTCAAAATTCAGTTTCAAACTTATTTCTACACTAGCATTAATAGTTTTTGTTGTCTTTTCTTCTTGCACTAGAGATGGGCTTGAGCTCTACTCTGAAGACAGCTTAATTTTTGACACCCCAGATCCTGATCCAAATCTTGGCCCAGGCTCAAATACTGTAGTTATAGCTGAGGATGAAGATACAGGTTCTTACACAACATGTAACCCTGAGGGTGAAAATGCTACTAGGACTTCAGATGATTTACCAAACCCTGTTAATGTAGGAACTATTGATGACAGGACTTGCTATGCCAACTACAAAGAAAGTACTATTGATGGTCTTACATGGGGCATATACAATATTACTGCAGATTCTAACAATCAAGATGCACCAAACACCTTACAACCTAGAATGGAACGTTCATTACCTATAGCGAATGCAAACGTAGGCTCATTTGTGAAATTTAATGGAGATTTTAGAATCCTTGAAGTAGCAGATACAGGCGATTTTGGTCAAAGTGGGACTTACATTGCACAGGCCAAAGGACAACACACAGGTGGAGGTGGTTCTGCAGATCCTGCTATTTGCTTATATCGAGCACATCCTGTTTACGGTACAGGTGTTAATGCTGACAAGCAAGTGGCCTTCGATATTTATGCAGAGCGTATCTTAGAACGTGGTGGTTCTGGTAGCGGTAGAGAAGTTGTTTTTCTAAAGCAAGTTGATAAAAATGAAATAGTTTCATTTGAAATGAAGGTAGGTTTTATAGAAGACCCTAATGATGCAACAAAAAAAATACATTATTGCAATGCCATAATTGGCGGAGAAGCATTTAATTGGAATATCCCAGATCCAGAAAGAGGTACACAATCTAAAATTAGATATGGTGCATATCGAGTTAGAGGTGGGAGAGCACAAATTAGATGGGCAAACACCATGCATGAAAGAGTTCAATAATAGAGATTTAATTTACTTGAAGCAAAATATGATTAGTATTCTAAGTCAATAGATACTTTGAATACTAATTAATATTCGGACTTAGCAACCAATGATACATCATTTAAAAAAAATAGGAAAGGTGCCATTAAAAAACTAGTAATGACACCTTTCTTATTATAAGCTAATGCATTATTGAGTGGCTACTTCTAAAGATGGAGAAAATGTTTTTCTGATTAGTTACAGTTCATCAATACATAAATTGCTGAATAAAAAAAGTATTTTAGGAAACTTCATTTTGTTTAATTTAAAACTGATTTTAGAATGTAATTTAATCAGGATAGTATTCCCATTTCCCAACTCTATGATAATAGAAATGAGTAGTTCCTTTAGTGCCAATATAATAGTGTAACCCAAAACCTTTTGCCCCTGTTTTATGTGAAAAATTACTAGTCAAACTTCGGTTTTCAAATTCGTAATCGGAAATTTGCTTAGGGAATTTTCTAGGTTCTTTTTGATATCCGTAAATATATTCGATTAGCATTGATGATTCTTTTTTTAATTTCTTGCTCTAAAGTCACCTGTGAATGCATTAGAGTAGATATTAGTAAAGTAATTATTAGAATGTAAGTATTTGGAATGGTGATTCTTATCATATTAAAATCTAAAAATTGTTGAGTTATAAAATTGGTGTTTTATTTGGAAAATTGTATCCTGACGAAAAAAGCCTCATATTTTAAAAATACGAGGCTTTTTAGTTTATTATTAAGAAGTTAATTATTGGATAGTTAAAATCGATGTTTGTAAATCTTTTTCTTGGGAAGAAGCTCCTACAGAAATCGTAAACGTACCAGGTTCTACCACTTTTTTCATTTGTTGATTAAGGATATTTAATTCATCAAAACCTAGTTTAAAAGTAACCGTTTTTGTTTCTCCTGGTTTTAAGGAAATACGTTCAAAACCTTTCAGCATTTTATTATAACGACCAACAGAAGCATAATCATCTCTTACATACATTTGTACCACTTCATCTCCTTCTCTTTTTCCTGTATTGGTAACATCCACAGAAATGGTTGTACTACCATCAGTATTTATTTCTACGTTTTCGAATTTTGGTTTACTGTATTTAAATGTTGTGTAACTTAATCCATATCCGAAAGGAAATAATGGAGATTTATCTGCATCTCTAAATTGTCCCTTACCAGAACCAATAAAATCTGGTCTTTGTAAATAGGTTACTGGAACTTGGCCTACAGATCTTGGGAAAGAAACTGTTAGTTTTCCTCCAGGATTTAGATCACCAAAAATAGCATCTGCAATAGCATCTCCAGAACGCATTCCTAAATACCACGTTTCTAAAATTGATGGAATATTTTCTGCAACATAATTGATAGACAATGGTCTACCATTAATTAAAACAGCAACAACAGGTTTCCCTGTTTTATGAATTGCTTTTACCAATTCTTTTTGCACACCATATAAATCTAAATTAGCTCTGTCCATACCTTCACCTCCTGTTTTTCTAGAACCACCAATGACCAAAATAACTGCATCAGATTTTTTTGCTGCAGCGATTGCTGCTGGAAATCCTGCCTTGGACTTTCCTTGCAAATCACAACCTTTTGCGTAATTTATTTTTACTTTATCGCCAACTTTGGCTTTTATTCCGTCTAAAGCAGAAACATAAAATGGTGGCAAACCAGAATAACCTCCTAATAAAGAATAGGTTCCTTTTTTAGGTCTTTCTTCATGCGCATTTGGTCCAATTACTGCTAACGACTTTAGGTTAGACATGTCTAATGGCAATACATTATTCTCATTCTTTAATAAAATGATTGCTTTTTTTGCCATCTCATAAGAAAACTCTTGGTGTTCCTTTTTACTGGTATACACTGTTTGTTTATCAATCTTTTTTGGTTCTGCATCAAATAAACCCAATTGATATTTTGCTTTTAAAATACGAGATGTAGCTATGTCTATATACTTCTCTAATTCTGGGTTTTTCATTATCGTATCTTTTAACACTTTCGTGTTATATGCAGCTAACTTTTCATTTTTTCCAATAACTAAATCCATATCAACACCTGCTTTTAAACCTAAAATAGCTGATTCTGTTCTAGTTTCTGCAATAAAATGCATGGTTCCTAATCTAGCAATATCATTATTGTCAGAAACAATTAAACCGTCAAAACCTAATTCATCTCTTAAAATATCCTTTAGTAACCACGTATTCATATGGTTTGGAACTCCATTATAATCTTGATGTCCAGGCATAACTGAACCTACTCGTGCTTCTTTAATTGCAGCCTCAAAAGGAGGTAGATACACTTCTCTTAATCTACGTTCTGACATATCACTAAAACCTCCATTAATACCACGTCTATTTTCTGGGTAACCTATAAAATGTTTCGCTGTTGCAATCACATGATTCTCATCAAATCGTTCATCACCCATTCCTTGTAAACCTTGGATAAATGCAACACCCATTCTAGACACCAAATAAGGGTCTTCACCATAAGATTCTTCTACACGACCATATCTTGGATCACCAGAAATTACATCTAAATTAGGTGAATACGTATGTGTAACACCTAAAGTTCTTGCTTCTAATGCAGTTTGTGAAGCCATTTTTTTAACTAACTCTGGTTGCCAAGTAGAAGCTGCTGCAATTGCTTGCGGATATACAGTGGTATTCCCATAATAATCTAAAACAAGCCAAACCCCATGTAATGCTTCTGCATACTTCATATATGGTATTCCTAATCTTTCATTTGCAGGAGCATCTTGCGTCATTTCTGCAATTTTTTCCTCTAAAGTCATTTGACTTAATAGATCTTGAACTTTATCTTCTATTGATGCGTCTTTTTTAGATAAGTTCTCTTTTTTTTGTTGACAACTAATAGAGATAAATATTGTTAAGATTGATACAAATAGTACTTTTTTCATAAGATTATGTTCTTGATTTTAAAGGTTGATAAATGTATTTACATTGATTCTTAAAAGTATCCTGTACTAACCGTTTTTTTTAATTTATCAAGAAAAATTTCAGGATACCACAGGGTACTCTGCAAGGGCAAACAATGTATTTTTATGAACAAATTTATCATTAATAATGAAACATTGTTTAACAAAATTTATTACCTATTCTTTAGTTGCCAGTTTAAGCTTACATGCCCAAAATAAAAACTCCGATAAAGCTTTAATGGATAGTACTGTTGTTTTTAAAGAAATAAAAGGAATGGTTGCTGTAGAAGCTGAATATTTCTTTAAACAAAGCGCTAATAAAATTAGAAAATGGTATAGAATTTCTAAAAAGCAACACGTAAATGTTGGTAGAGATGAAGACAAGCAACATGTTTACGATGCTAGCAATAATGGTTACTTAGAAATACTACCTGACGAAAGAGTTACGCATTCAGATAAATTGATTCGTGGTGAAAATTTCTCGAATAAACCTGGTGAAGTAGGTGTTTTAAATTATAAAATAAAATTTAATACTGCTGGCAGATATTATGTTTGGGTTAGGGCTTTTAGTACTGGTTCTGAAGACAATGGCTTGCATGTTGGTTTAAATGATGAATGGCCAGAAAGCGGAAGAAGAATACAATGGTGTAAAGGAAAAAACGAATGGACATGGTCTAACAACCAACGCACTAAAGAAGTTCATTGTGGTGTGCCTCATCAAATATATTTAGACATTAAAAAAGCAGGTATGCATACTATTACATTTAGTATGCGAGAAGATGGCTTTGAATTTGATAAATTTCAATTGACAAAAGACATCAATTATACACCTATTGGAAAGGATCAAAAAATAGTTTTAGCAAAAGGGAAATTGCCTAAACCTTTTCCTGAGGTAAAGTATTCTTATTTTAAAACTATATCTAAAGCTTTAAAAGCTAATAAATCTATTGCTGCTCAACACTTTAATATGCAAAATACTAATTTTTACAAGCATGGTAAATATTGGTTGGCCATACATCCAGAAAAACATAAAGAAGCCACAACTACTACTACTTTTAATTTTGAATCTGGCAACTATGATATTATTTTTGTTGGCGTAGGTGAAAATGATGGGCAATCTAATTTTACTTTATCAATTAATAATAAAATTATAGGTTCTTACAGTCCTAAAATTGCCAAAAGACTTTTTGTAGAAGGCAAACCATACAATAAAACTTGGGAAAACATCACCCTAAAAAAAGGAGACAAAATAATAGTAACTGCAAAAGTTGGTACAGATGGTAATGAATATACAAGAGGAAGATGGGCTGGTATTGTATTTACACCCTTTGGAAAAGGAAAAAGTATTCAAAATGCACCATCATCTTATACTGCAGGAAATTAAGCACAATAAAACACATTTATGAAATTTTTAAAACACATTTTTACAGTAGTTCTTTTTCTATTTTCAACGATTTTTATTGCTCAAGAAAACCTATTAGATGTTTTAGTATTCTCTAAAACAGGGTCTTTTAGACATAAATCTATCCCAAAAGGAAAAGAATTTTTAGCTAAAATGGCCAAAAACAATAATTGGAAAATTACTTTTTCTGAAAACGCTGAGGATTTTACAACCAAAAACCTTGCAAATTACGATGTACTTGTTTTTTTAAATACAACTGGAGATTTGTTTTCAGATGCTCAAAAAGAGGCTTTAAAAAATTATTTTGCTAGAGGAAAAGGTTTTGTAGGCATTCATGCTGCTTCTGATACAGAAATGGAGTGGAACTGGTTTACAGAAATGATTGGTGCTACTTTTAAAAATCATCCAAAAGTACAACCAGCAACAGTACACGTTCATAAAGACACCAATCATCCAGCTGTGGCTGGGTTTAAAGAAATAGAAACTTTTAAAGACGAATGGTATAATTTTAAAAAACCTGTTGGAAAACATGTTTCTGTTTTGGCTACTGTTGATGAAAAATCGTACAAAGGAAAACAGATGAATACCGATTATCATCCAATAAGTTGGAGCCATATTTATGATGGTGGACGTGTTTTTTATACTGTTTTAGGGCATACTATTGCCATTTATGATGATGCCAGATTTTACAAACATATTAAAGGTGGAATTCTTTGGGCTGTAGAACAAAAAAAAGAGAAGGTTCTAGATAAAAAATGGACAGATTTATTTGGAGATAATCCATCGAAATATTGGGATACTTTTATTGGTGCTCCTCACAAAACTGTAAAAGGGTTAGAAAATGTTGACCCAAAGAGCGATGGAAAAAATGCAAAACCATTAGGTTTAAACAATGATCCTAAAAAGGTTTTTAATTTTAAAACAATTGATAACGAAACTGTTTTACATATTTCTGGAGAAATATATGGTGCTTTAACTACCAAAAAAGAATACGAAAATTATCATTTAAAGCTTCAATTTAAATGGGGAGAACAAGTTTGGGAACCAAGATTAAAAAGAAAACGCGATAGTGGTATTTTATATCATTGTACTGGATCATACACTAAATTTTGGAATGTTTGGATGCAGTCTCAAGAATTTCAAGTTCAAGAAACTGACATGGGCGATTATTATAGTTTAGCAGGAACTCAAATTGAAATTCCATCCATAAAAAAAGATGGTAAAAAGGAATTTGATTATACTAAAAAAGCTGAATTGAATACATTTTCTAGTATTGAACAAAAATTTCCTGCACATGCTAACAAAGGTTTCGACAATGAAAAACCGCATGGAGAATGGAATACCTTAGAATTAATTTCTTACGAAGGTACTAGTTTGCATATTGTAAATGGCAAGGTTGTGATGGCTTTATTTAACTCTAAATATAAAAATTTAGAGGATAAAATTATTCCACTTACAAAAGGCAGAATTCAACTACAATCAGAAGCTGCAGAGGCTTTTTATAAAGACGTTAAAATAAAATCAATTACTAAAATTCCAACAAAGTATAGGAAATATACTTCTAGGTATTTGAAAAAATAAAGTATTAGCAATCAAATAAAACGTATTGTTTAGATTAAAAAAAAATCGAGAAGTAACTTCTCGATTTTTTTTTTAATTTCATCTGTAAAGAAAGTACTATTTTAATTTTAATACTTCACTACCTGCCATTAAAAAGGCTCCTGTTCCAAAATTTTGATAACTATCTTTAGAAGCTGGCTCTGGAAAAGCGCCAATATTTTGTACCCAACCTACTCTACCATCTTCTTGTTGGCAAGCCGCTAAAGCATTCCATGCTTTTTTAACTGCGGGTGTGTGCTTTTTATCTATTAAACCATTGTTAATTCCCCAAGCTATGGCAAATGTATGGAAACCACTACCACTAACTTCTCCATGATTATATGATTCTGGACTTAACAAACTTGTTCTCCACAAACCTTCATCAGATTGAATTGACAACAATTTTGCTGCCATTTCTTTGTATAAATTTACGTAAAAATCTCTGTGTTTGTAATCTTTTGGCATATCATCTAGCATTAATGCTAAACCACCAATTACCCAACCATTTCCTCTAGACCAAAATACTTTTTTACCATTTGGTTCTTTGCTATCTTTACCTGTTCCTTGCCAAACATAGCGCATATCTCTAGCAAATAAATTTTCTTCTTTGTCATACAGCCTATCATAGGTTTCCATATAAAATTTATGCATCGTATCTAAATACTTTGGTTGTTTAGTATGTTTTGCATATAAATTAATTACAGGAGGCGCCATAAACAAAGCATCACACCACCACCATAAAATAGTTTCTCCTTTTATGTCTTTAGATTTTCCTTCTGTCCATCTATTGGGTTCATACAAATGTGCATCTAAAAACTTTTTTGTAGGTTCTAAATCTACAAAGTTTCTTCTCTTATCTGTCATTGCAATGTACAAGTAGCTATAAGAAATTGCCACATCGTCTGCATGATGTAGGCGTTTATAAGTCTGCCAATTATTCCAAACTGCTTGATTTTTTAAAGCAGCCATGTACATCATATTTTTTGTTGTTTTGTGAGCTCTTGCAACACCTGTATAATAGGCGCCATTTGTCCAATCTGTGGGATGAATTGCAAAAATAGGATGTGTTTCTTGCCACTCTAACGCTTTAATCATTGATTTTTGAATTGCTTCGTTATCTAAATCTATTGATTTTTGAGCTACTGTATTTTGCGATACAGAACAACTAAAAAGTGTTACTACAACAGCCAATACTGTTAAGATTGATTTGTTCATTTTAAATCTATTTTTTTAATTTAAACTTTGCTTCTACGTATTCTTTAGACGATGTTCCTATTTTAACAGCATAATCTCCAGCTTCTAATACTTTTTCCATAGTTATACCTGTAAATTCTAACATTTTAGGTGTAATGGTAAACGATATTGTTTTGCTTTCTCCTGGAGCAAACTCAATTTTTTCGAAGCCTTTTAATTCTTTATCAGGTCTAGTTACAGAACCAATTTCATCTTTCAAATACATTTGTACTACTTCTTTTGCTTTAACTTTCCCTGTATTTGTTACAGTTACGCTTGCAGTAATTTCTGAATTTGGAGTAATTTCAGAACTTGACAATGTAATTTCAGAATACTTAAAATTACCATAACTTAGGCCATATCCAAAAGGAAATAATGGTCCTTTTCCTAAAAATAAGTATTCCTTCTTATAGTTAATTTCTTTCATACTATAATGATAAGGCAATTGTCCAATTGATCTAGGAATGGTTACTGGAGATTTTCCTGAAGGAGAAACATCGCCAAAAATAATTTTAGCAGTTGAATGATCTCCAAACTCACTTAGATCCCAAGTATCTAAAATAGCATCAGCTTTTGCTGCAATTGTATTGATAGATAATGTTCTTCTGTGTTTTAAAACCACAATTACTTTTTTACCTAAAGCCGTAATTTTTTCTACCAATTCATCTTGCGACCCAACAGGATCTATAGTTGCTCTATCTCCTAAAGTGCTATTACTAAAATAAGCTTCTTTAGCTGTAAATTCATCACCTCCTAAAAACAACACAACCACATCAGAACGTTTTGCAATATTTACCAATTTTGCAATTGCTCTTGGATTTCTGTCTAATAATTCTGGAGCACCACCTTTTTCGTTTGTTAAAGTGAATCCTTTTTCTGCGGTAAATTTAATATTGCTATTACCTACAGCAGATTCAAACATTTCTTTGGTGTTCTCTTTTAATAAAGGACCTAAAAGCGCAACTCTTGTTGACTTCTTTTTATTAAGTGGTAAAGCGTTTGCTTCATTCTTCAATAAAATAATAGATTCTAAATCTGATTCTTTAGCCAATTCTAAAGAAGATGCTGCACGCACTCCTTTTTTAGTTTCTTCTAAATCGATATAAGGATTATCGAATAAACCTAAAATGAACTTTGTTCTTAACACACGTCTTACAGAACGATCGATTAATTTTTCTAATTCTGGGTTATCCTTTACCATTTTCGGTAAATAAGAATACGAATCTTCTGCATACAAATCGATATCTATACCAGCTTCTAGACCCATTTGAGCTGCAGCTTCTGGAGATTCTGCAACTTTCATAAAATAAAACAAACGTGCAATATCATTAGAATCAGAAACTACATAACCTTCAAAACCCCATTGATCTCTTAAAACTCCTGTTAATAATTCAGGATTTCCATGACTTGCAACTCCGTTTAAATCTCCATGAGAAGCCATAATTCCTAAAGTTTTTGCTTCTTTAACAGCTGCTTCAAAAGGAGGATAGACCTCATCAATTAAAGTTCTTTCTGATATTTCTATAGCTGCAAAATTAGATCCACCTAAAACTTGTCCATAACCTGCAAAGTGTTTTGCAACTGCACCAATATGTGTTCCATTCCCTAAACCTTCGTAATTACCTTGTACACCAATAATGGCATTTTTAACCATTTGAGTTGTTAAATAGGTATCTTCTCCAAAGGCTTCACTCATTCTTCCAAAACGAGGATCTCTTACTAAATCTGCTTCTGGTGAGTGACACATGTGCATACCTCTTAAACGAGCTTCTCTACCTACAACATCCCATTGTCTTTGTACCAATTCAGGATTAAATGATGCTGCAGAGGTCATTGGACGACCAAATAATGTACAGCCTTCTGCATCTACACCATTGTAAGATTCGGTTACAAACAAAGCAGGAATACCCCATCTGTTGTTTTCAATGATGTATTTCTGCAATTCATTATTCATTTTTGCAGCAGCAACAGGATCTATATGTTCTCCTGGATTTTTAACACCAGCAATACCTAATTTTAATTTTTTAATAACTCTTTTAGATAATTTTAAATTACCGTTTTCGTCTGGTTTTGTTCCGATATTTGCGTGAAAAATACGCATTTGTGCAACTTTTTCCTCTAAGGACATTAATGGTAATAATGCGTCAACTCTTTCATCTATAGATAAAGAAGCGTCTTTGTAATCTTTTTTAGATGCAGTTTCTCCACAAGCATAAAAAAGAGTAATTGTTAATAATACGACTAGTAATTTTCTCATTGGTTTATTATTTTGAAAATGAAAATGAATCAATTTGTAATTGATTGTTGGTTAATTGTTCTATAGTTAAATAAATATTTTCTTTTGAATTTAGTTTTTTTAAACTGATAATAATATCCGAAAAATTATCTGTTTGTTCGTTTAATGTGATGGTTTTAAAACCTATTAATTCTCCTTTTAATGCATTTCTTAAAACTTTTACTGTAAACTTAGCCCCTTTATTTCCTAAAAATTTTAGTTTTAGTTCAGATTTCTTGGCTAAACCTTTAACATTGGTAAAATTAAGATAACTTTTGTTTGCATTGGTTTGAATTACAAAGCCATTATCTGTTTCTTTTTTCTCTATTCCTTCAGCTTTAAAATAATCTTCTGCTTCAATTTTTGAATTACCATCATAATTTGCTACACCTACACCATCCACTCTAATAGTTGCTATTTCTCCATTATCTTTATAATGGACGTAACTGATAAAAGTATCTCTAAAATAACGATTTCCTGTTTGACTAATATCGCAATAGGTATAATACCATTGCTTATTCCAATCAAAAAAGGACCCGTGTCTACCTTGTAAAAAACCATTTGGCCAAGTAGGTGAGTCATAGCCTTTAGCAAAACTTTCTTGTTTTATAACCGAATCTTTGTAGTCATAAGGTCCATACAAATTATTAGACATTGCATAAAAACACCCCCAAGATAGATAATATTTACCATTGTATTTGTGCACAAAAGGCTTATCATCTGTTGGTTTTTCTAGATTTTTACCATCTTGATTGTAAGGCCCTCTTGGGTTATTTATGATAATTTTTCTTGGTTTTTCTGCTAAACTAATCATGTCATAATTCAGTTTTGCAATGTAATAGTCCCAAACTCCGAAAATAATATAGTGTTCACCATTCTCTTCGAAAATAGCCATATCATACTCATCTGTTGGTGTTAATTCTGAGGTTAATAGTGGTTTTCCTAAAGGATCTTTCCATGGGCCTACAGGAGAATCACCCACAACAACACCCGTTTGTTGATTTCCTTCAGAAAAATACCAATAATATTTTCCATTTCTATACGCCACGTCTGTAGCCCAACATCTGGTAAAATCTTTACCTATATATGTGTCTTTTGGATTTAAAACGCTTCTTTTTGTCCAATTTACTAAATCTGGTGAAGACCAAACCCACCAATCTTCCATAATAAATTTTTTGTTCTTAATAAATTTATCATGAGAAGCATAAACGTAAGCAGTATCGTTAAAAATATGAATATGAGGATCATTTAATCCTTTATTTGGCACAATTGGGTTTTGAGCAAAAGAATTCAAAGAACAGAATAATGACATAAAAATCAACACTTTAAAATGTATTTCATTACTCATAAACAGGCTATCTAA
>Ga0209653_1001354_pt1 | contig 19864 bp, 18 predicted proteins | sample SaaInl6LU_22_DNA_FD_184644 | JGI IMG/M metagenome (GOLD analysis project Ga0209653, IMG submission 184644) | Marine microbial communities from expanding oxygen minimum zones in the Saanich Inlet - ESP_116LU_22_DNA (SPAdes) (version 2) | ecosystem: Environmental > Aquatic > Marine > Intertidal...
TTACTTCATATTTCGTCGTATCTAATCGGTAATCAATGGCAGTAACTAAATCAATTTTGCCATTTCTAAATCCAATAGCCGCATCTCTGATAACTTCTCCATTTCCAATGTGAGCAGTAGTTCCTACTATTAATGTCGACTTTTCTTGTGCACTTAACATTTGCGAGCTCATAATTATGGTCGCAAAAATGACTAGTTTAATTATTCTCATACCCTTCGTCCTCCGTAGTATCACATTCATATAATTCTTTTTCTCTCTTTTCTGGTCGCTTTGCTTTAGCTCCACCTTTTTTTGCTGCTAGCATTTTTTGAACTAATCGCTCTCGTTCTTCTCCCACTTGCTTGCGCAATAAAGCGTCTCTCTCAACGTCATAGTAGACCGTTCCTTCTATAATGGTTTTATTCACTATTGCATAAATGGATAAAGGGTGTGCTGTCCATAAAACTAAATCAGCATCTTTTCCTTCTTTAATACTTCCTATTCGATGATCTAGCTGAAGCATTTTTGCAGGATTTAAGGTTACAAATTTCAATGCTTCTATTTCGCTAACTCCACCATATTTTACCGCCTTTGCTGCTTCTTGATTCAATCTTCGACCCATTTCGGCATCATCTGAATTAAAACCTGTGGTTACTCCTACTTTATGCATAATTGCGCCATTATATGGGATGGCGTCATTCACCTCAAATTTATACGCCCACCAATCTGAAAATGTAGAACCATATGCGCCATGCTCTTTCATTTTATCGGCCACTTTATAACCTTCTAATATATGTGTAAAGGTATTTATCTTAAACCCCATAGAATCCGCAACATGCATCAACATATTTATTTCCGATTGCACATAAGAATGACAGGTAATAAATCGCTCTTCGTTTAAAATTTCTACCAACGCATCTAACTCTAAATCTCTTCTGGGTGCAGTAGCTAATTTTTTATCCCTGCTATTTTTCGCATTGTACAATTTCCAATTATCCCCATATTCTTTCGCTCTAAAAAAATCGTCATAGAATTTTTGCTCTACACCCATTCTAGTTTGAGGAAAACGTTCGGTTTTACTATCTCCCCAATTCGATTGCTTCACATTTTCACCCAAAGCAAATTTAATATGCCCTTTTGCACTATCAATATTCATTTCATCAGGCGTGGTGCCCCACTTAAGTTTAATCAACGCACTTTGCCCACCTATTGGATTTGCAGATCCGTGCAGCAATTGAGAAGTCGTAACACCACCCGATAATTGACGATAAATATTAATATCGTTAGAATTAACTACATCGCCAATAGATACCTCTGCAGAGTTTGCTTGTCCACTTTCATTCACTCCTCTGCTTATTGCAATATGAGAATGCTCGTCAATGATCCCGGGAGTAAGGTGCATCCCTTTTGCCTCAACTTCTATAATTTCAGGCATTCTTCTCGGATAAATAATACTCAAATCCAATTTGGGTCCCACATGAACGATTTTTCCATCGACTACTAGTACATCAGTTTCCTTTAGAATACCTTTATCTTCATTAGTCCAAACAGTCGCATTTCTTATTATCATGCTCCTTTGCTGCGGAATGGCAGTATCGCCAAAAGCCATATTTGGAAACCATATCGAGCCCTTAGTTAGAGGTAGCGCTTGAGTAGAATCTTTTTTCTTCTTATCAACAAAGTCGGCTTTTTTAATAGCACCCCATTTTACCCATTCGCCATTAGAAAGCTGTGCATTCCCCGTCCATATTCTACTTTTGGCTTCACTAATGTGGCCTGAAAGCCTTAAAATATCCTTTGATGATTTTGATTTGAAGGATAACGTTATCTGATTTCCTTTTAATTCTAAAGTCGCATTTGTACTAGAATCCCCATCCTTAACAGAAGCTTCTAATTTATCTACAGCCCCTTTTACTGATAGCTCAAATTGCTGATTCCCGTTTACATTAAGATTATATTCTCCTCTGACATCAATGATAGATCTGTTTTTAAAAACTCGCTGATTTCCATTAACCCACTGCTCATAAATTACAGCTTCTTTATCATATATTGGAGCCGATGAAATAAAGAAGTTAGCCGGTTTACCTTTTTGGATTGTACCATCAATATCATTTAATAAAAACAGTTTGGCTACATTCGTGGTGAGCGCTGCTAGCGCTTTCTCTTTAGGCAACCCGGCTTCTATCGCCTTTCTCCAATTGGGTAAAAATTGATCAGGTTTTTCTAATCCATCGGCCGTAAAAGTAAAAGAAATACCATTTTGGTCCAGAATAGCGGCATTAAATGGTGCCATTTCCCAATGTTTCATCTCTGAAAGTGAAACGTTCATGGCATCATATGGGTTCGTTACATCATAAGCATCAGGAAAGTTTAACGGAATTACCATTTGAATCTCCTTTTTAGCAAAATCAGCGGCACGCAAATATTCATCACCGTTACCTTTCATAATAAACTGAAAGCCAAACTCACGTGCAATTTTATCAGCCCTATAAATGGATAAATAATCTCCAACATCTATTAACTTAGGTAGAGCAGAAGTCTGATTAACACGCTCCAATGTAAGATTCACTTCTTTATTTCTATTCGCTGTTTTATACCACTCTGCGTCATAGTGAGTTTGTCTCATCAACGCAATAATGCCCATTAATGATGATGGATAATCTTGCCTTGAGCTACCTTTATCAAATGAGTAGGCGGTATAAACCTCCCGTTGTTTTAATGCTTCATTATCAGAACCTCCATCAAAACTCACTAAAGCTGCAGTACCTCTAAAAATACCATCCTTTTGGTGCACGATACCTAATCCAAACCCATTTTTTAGAAACGTCTCGGCCACTTTTTGATTACGACTAAATAGTTCAGCTGCATTCAACTCAGCTTTTACGGCTTCATTCCAATTGTAAGCGCCTTCCTTTTTTGAGGCTATCTGTGGGTTGGAACTCCATGGACTTTTTGGAACCTCAGGCATTCCATAACTCGAAAAAGGATCAATAAACGAATGATAGATATATGCCCCATTCAAATCATACACTACAGAAGACGAAGGAATAGGAATATTTACTCCCACACTTTCTACTCGTCCATTTTTAATAATTAATGTTCCATTATTAATTACCTCATTAGGGGATTTAGTTATCGTAGCATTTTTAAAAACGATGGAATTATTGTTGGGGTTTCTATTTCCATTGACAGGAAAAGTCACCTGAGCCTGAAAAACTTTAGCAACCAACAATAAAATAAACAAAGAAATAAACCTCATAAGCGAAAACCTGTTTAATAATTCAGAAGGCTAAAATTAACAAAAGAAAGGCAGCTGTTAAGGTTCATTTAACAATTTACACTGCCTTTTCATTACATTTGAATTTTTAAACATCAACACTATGTATACAGGATTAATGCACTTACATTCGGCGCTAAGATATGTTATTCTAGCTCTTTTAATTATAACAATCATTAAAGCTTTTGCCGGTTGGTTTGGGAAAAAAGAATACACTGCAGGCGATAACAAACTGAGTTTATTCACCTTCATTAGCGCTCACTTACAGCTTCTTATCGGATTAATTTTATATGGAATTAGCCCTGTAGTAAAGGCAGGAATGGCTGATATGGCAGCTTCCATGAAAGATCCTATTATGCGTTTTTGGACGGTTGAACATATGCTATCAATGATTGTGGCAATTTTAATTATTACCTTAGGAAGAATCATGAGTAAAAAAGCAGCTACCGACACCGCTAAGCACAGACGAATAGCAGTTTATTATCTATTAGGATTAATCCTAATCTTCTCTGCAATTCCATGGCCTTTTTCTGCAATAGCACGTCCTTGGTTTTAACCAGTAAAATGCCTATTTTCTTTATATGAATCTACACGACACGATTGAAAAGAAAGATGAAACCGCTATTTTAGTCGGAATCATTACACAAGAGCAAGATGAAGCTAAGGTAGAAGAATACTTAGATGAGTTGGCTTTTCTTGCGCTGACTGCAGGGGCTATTGAGCATGCACGTTTTACTCAGAAAATATCATCGCCTAATCCGAAAACATTTGTTGGAACTGGAAAGCTAGAAGATATTGCTGCTTATGTAAAAACACATGATATTCAAATGGTTATTTTTGATGATGAGTTAAGCCCATCTCAATTAAGAAACGTAGAAAAAGTACTTAATACCAAAATCTTAGATAGAAGTAATCTAATCCTCGATATTTTTGCCAAAAGAGCAAGAACTGCTGAGGCAAGAACACAAGTAGAGTTAGCCCAGTACGAATATCTTCTACCACGATTAACCCGAATGTGGACTCACCTCTCCCGTCAGAAAGGTGGTATTGGTATGCGTGGACCTGGTGAAACCGAAATAGAAACAGATAGACGTATTATTCGTGATAAAATCGCCCTCTTAAAGGAGAAGCTAAAAAAAATAGACAAACAGAAAGCAACACAGCGAAAAGGCAGAGAGCAAATGATTCGAGCTGCTTTAGTTGGTTATACCAATGTGGGCAAGTCTACCTTAATGAACTTATTGACCAAGTCTGATGTATTCGCTGAGAATAAATTATTTGCAACATTAGATACTACGGTAAGAAAAGTAGTAGTTGGAAATTTACCTTTCCTCCTGACAGATACTGTAGGGTTCATAAGGAAACTACCTCACCACTTGGTCGATTCTTTTAAATCTACTTTAGATGAAGTAAGAGAAGCCGATGTGTTGATTCATATCGTAGATATATCACATCCAAATTTTGAGGACCACATCAATACTGTAAAAGAAACGCTAAAAGATTTAAATGCATTGGATAAATCAACCATCATGATCTTTAATAAAATTGATGCATTTACATACGTGAAGAAAGATGAGGATGATTTGACTCCGAAAACAAGAGAAAATTACTCTCTAGAAGAACTAATGAAAACTTGGATGGCGAAAGAGAATTACCCATGCATCTTTATCTCAGCACACGAGAAAATCAATATAGATGGCTTACGCGACCTTCTTTATGAAACGATTAAAGATCAACACTTAAGATTGTATCCACACCGAATGCTGTACTAAAAAGCAAACTTTTTGCGATTTAATTCGCAAAAAGTTATGACTTTTTGCGATCGTTTTCGCAAAAAGTTTGCTTTTGTGTTTTTCATGTCGTAACTTCGTGATATGATTGACCGTACAATTCACAAAGATATAACCAAAAAAATTGGCCAAGGTAAAGCGATCATTGTAATTGGCCCGCGCCAAGTCGGTAAAACTACCTTAATTACTAACATAGTTAAAGAATTCTCTGACGTGCTCTGGTTAAATGCAGATAACCAAGATGTGCGTACTTTATTTGGTGCAACATCATCCACACAGTTAGCAAAAGAGTTTGGAGGAGCGAAAACAATCGTAATCGATGAAGCTCAACGCATTAAAGATGTTGGAATAAAACTCAAACTCATTACTGACGAACTACCACAATTACAATTAATTGTTACCGGCTCATCAGCGTTTGAATTAGCCAATGAAGTAAACGAGCCGCTAACTGGAAGAAAATGGGAATACCAACTATTCCCCCTATCCTTCAATGAAATGGTTGCACATCGTGGATTGATAGAAGAAAAAAGACTTCTAGCTCATCGCTTAATATTTGGCTATTATCCTGATGTAGCATTGGCAGCAGAAGGGAACGAAAAAGAGATTCTACAGCAACTATCAGACAGTTATTTATACAAAGACTTATTAACGTGGAATAAAATAAACAAGAGCGATAAATTAATTAAACTACTGCAAGCCCTCGCATTCCAAGTTGGAAATCAAGTATCTTATAACGAATTAGGCAAAACTGTAGGATTAGACAATGAAACGATAGAGTCCTACTTGCAATTATTAGAAAAAGCCTTCATCATCTTCAGATTAGGCTCATTTAGTAGAAATTTACGAACAGAATTAAAAAAGAGCCGAAAAATATACTTCTATGATAATGGTATAAGAAATGCACTAATTGCTAACTTTCAGCAGGCTGATCTTAGACAAGACATAGGAGCACTTTGGGAAAATTTTCTAATCTCAGAAAGATACAAACACATCAGCTATCAAAAGATATGGACCAATCGTTATTTTTGGAGAACTAAAGCTCAACAAGAAATCGACTACCTTGAAGAAAAAGACGGCCAACTTTCAGCTTTTGAATTCAAATGGAATACAAAAAGTAAAGCACGAATCACTAAAACATTCTCCAATGCCTATCCTAACGCGGAAATAAAAATAATAACACCAGAAAATTATACTGACTTTATTATGCCTTAAGAAAAAGTCTGCAAGTCAGTTAATTTTTTGTACACTCCATTCTCAGCTATCAGCTGATCGTGAGTTCCACGTTCTGCTATTTCCCCATCTTGCAAAACAATAATCTCATCTGCATGCTGGATAGTAGATAAACGGTGAGCAATAACAATAGACGTTCTATTTTGCATCAACTTATACAAAGCATCCTGAACCAACTTTTCAGACTCTGTATCTAATGCCGATGTAGCCTCATCGAGGATCATAATCGGCGGATTCTTCAATACTGCTCTAGCAATACTTATTCTCTGTTTCTGACCACCAGAAAGCTTGCCACCACCATCACCAATATTCGTATGGTATCCTTCAGGCATTTTTTCAATAAACTCATGGGCATTTGCAATCTTCGCTGCTTCTATCACTGCCTCCATGTTTGGATTTTCTAAACCCAGAGCAATATTATTAAAGATCGAATCATTGAACAATATCGACTGCTGAGAAACAATACCCATCAACGCACGTAGGTCTTTAATTTTATAATCAGTAATTGGTGTGCCATCTAAGAGAATAGCTCCACTCTTAGGATCATAGAACCTTGGCAACAAATCAGCTAAAGTAGATTTCCCTCCACCTGACTGGCCTACTAAAGCAATGGTTTTTCCTTTTTCAATGGTAATGTTGATGTCCTTTAAAACCTCTGTTTTACCATAAGCAAAGCTTACATGATCAAACTGAATAGCAGAATCAAATTTAACCAACGGGTTAGCTTGCGCCTTTTCTTTAATTGAATTTTCAGCTTCTAATACGGCATCGATTCGTTCAGTAGATGCAGCACCTTTTTGAATGTTATAGTAAGCAGTTGAAAGAGACTTAGCAGGAGTAAGCAACTGAAAGAACATAGCGATAAAAGCTAAAAACCGAGGCCCTGTGAAGTCACCAGAGGCATCAAAAACCATATTTCCACCATACCACACCAATAACATCATTACAGTAGCGCCCAAGAATTCACTCATCGGAGAGGCCAAATCGCGTTTCCGAAACATACTGAGCATGGTATTTCTATAAATTTCATTTATTCCTTTAAACTTCTCATTGGCTTGACCTTCAGCATTAAATGCCTTAATTATTCGTAACCCTGTTAACGTTTCTTCCACATTAGAAAGTAATTCGCCCATTCTAACTTGCAGTTTAGAAGAAGTCCTTTTTAAACTTTTACCAATCCGACCAATGATAAATCCACTTATTGGCAACAATATAAATGCAAAAACAGTTAACTCAGCATTGATACCGACCATAAAAACCAATGAAGCTATAATAGAGATGGGATCTCTAAAGAGCATCTCCAATGAATTCATAATCGACCACTCAATTTCTTGAACATCGCCTGTAATTCGACTAATTATATCTCCTTTCTTTTCTTCAGAATAATAGGCCAATGGTAAGACTAAAATTTTATCATAAACATCTCTTCGAATATCTCTCACAACCCCACTTCGAATATTGGCTATAAAAAACTTAGCAAAATATCTAAACAAATTTTTAAAGAAAAAAAGAGCAGAAACAACAATACAAACAAACATTAAAGCACCTTCTTGTCCGCTCGACTCAATGTAAGGCGTCATTTTATAGTTAAAAAACGCTTCTACATAATCAGAACTTAAATCGAATTCGGGCTCTACAGTTACAGGCTCAGCATCTCCAAATAGCAAAGAAAGCAAAGGCAGGAAAGCCAATATGGATAGTAAGTGAAGAACGACTTGAATCAAGTTGCTTGAAACACTTAATATTGCGTAACCTTGATAAGGTTTAATGTACTTTAATATTTTAACTAAGCTTTTCATCTATAAATATTAAACATCTAACAATCTCCAATTCTTAAAAGGAAAAAAATGTTTACCCCCATTAACATTTCTCTCTAACCAAGATACTAATCTATACTTTGGTTTTTCATGCTTAAAAAGAGGTCTATTGGGTTTTTCATTAGTCATGTAATTTAAAGATTTACCCCAATCAAAGTCCTTCATTTTATCTTGCATTACTGCAGGATGAGTTCCGTCAAATTTTGGTAATCCCTTTAAAGGACCATAATCAAATTCAGCAACTAAACCTTCATAAGTCTTATTAGCCTTAGCATCACCTTTGTGAATGCTATCTAAAGCTTTCTTTTTACTTTGCATATATTTTGGAGGCCTAACCCATCCATAATGATAAATATAGGCATCTAAGGTTGCAACATTTAATCTATAAGTACCCTCATGCTTTCGATAACTTTTCCCATCAAAATCTGGAATACGTCGAAATGATTGAGCAGATTCAAATGAATGTATATCAGGCTTATTTTTTATAATTCTGATTTCATTTTGGTACCATCCATGATGATTTATGTAATGATTATAATCTCCAAAAAAGTGACGGTACTTAAATAATAGACCGTCAACTGCATCGTTAGTTAAAAGCTCCTGACATCTTGATTTTATATGGCCTAAGTACTTTTCGTGAACCACCTCGTCTGCTTGAACATAAAATAACCAATCACCAGTGCAGTGTGAAATAGCGATGTCTGTCTGGTGAGCATTTTCAGTTCCATTTGGATACTTTTCTGTGTCCCACTCGGTATGTATAATTTTAAGCTTAGGTGAATCAATAGACTCTAAAATCTCAAGCGTATTATCATCATCATCACCTTTACCCAAAACGAAAATAAACTCGTCGCAAATAGGCAAAATAGACAATATTGATTCTTTTATAGGGTAATACAGTTTGGAAGTATTTCTACCAAAACTAAATCCACTAATTTTCATTCGATATAATTATTTTAATAATATGCCAAAGTTATTCATTCCTTTTCACTTCAAAGTAACAGATATATCTTCAAGAAAAATATATATTGCCATTCATTTAATAACTTTGCACTATGGATAGTTTAAGACAAAGTAAAGTTGCTCGACTAATACAAAAGGAAATTGGAGATATTTTCATCAAAGAATATAGATCCCCTCTACCTGGTATCATGGTATCTATCACTCAAGTACGAGTGAGTCCCGACTTAGGAGTAGCGAAAATTTACGTGAGTCTTTTCCCCGCCAATGACAAGAAGGAAGCACTAACAGATCTTAAGAAAAAGACAACAGAAATTAGAGGGTTTTTAGGTCAAAGGGTTGGTAAACAACTTCGAATTGTTCCAGAGTTAATTTTTTATCTTGACGATTCTTTTGATTATGCAGAGAAGATAGATCAATTGCTTAAAAAATAATGAGTATTCTCAGCATAAAGAAAACAGAAAACGAGGAAGAGAAAGTTTGGGTTGGTCGTCAAATTGGTCGCTCTACTTTTTTAAGAAAACTATTCCACATTAGCTCTAACTACCTTATTTTAAGAAGTTGGTATATTCGAAAAGAAATAAGGAAGTGGGCTAAAAAAGACCATACCGATGTAAACATTTTAGATGCAGGTTCAGGGTTTGGACAATGCGCTTACTATTTATCATCATTAAACTCCAAATGGAATATATTTTCTTTAGATATCAATAGAGACAAGGTTTGTCAATGCAATAGCTTTTTTAATAACATTGGCAGGCAAAATGTAGTTTTTAGAACGGGAGATATAAAAGATCATATAAGCGAAAAGTCGTACGACCTTGCTCTATCGATAGATGTATTGAATTATATTGAGGATGATGACCAAGTAATTCGAAACATTTACAGCTCATTGAAGCCAAATGGCACTTTTCTTTTATCTGTACCTACCTGCCATTCTGAGTTTGATATATTCCCCATTCAAACTGAAAAACAAATCCTTAATCCTGTTAGAAGAGGATATAAGAAAAAAGAACTTATAAAAAAAGTAAAGGACGCGGGATTTGAGATTGAGTACATTGCTTTCACTTATGGTAAAGCAGGTAAATGGGCTTACAATATTGCAATTAGGTGGCCACTAAAAGCGCTTCAATTAACTAAGTTTTCAGTGATTATATTGCCATTTTATTGGATATTCTCTCTTCCAGTTGCGATTGTATTGAACATCTACGATATGTTCGCTAAGAATAGAAATGGTGAAGGATTAATCATTCGAGCATTAAAAAAGCAATAAAATCAAGTAAACTTGCAACACTATGAATCTACCTTTTCATGTAGCCCGCAGGTATCTATTTGCTAAGAAATCGAAGAATATTATTAATTTAATTTCTTGGATTTCTATGATTAGTATAGGTGTAGGATCTTTAGCCTTGATAGTTGTACTGTCAGTTTTCAATGGACTTCAGTCATTAGTAGAATCTATGTATGAGAATTTTGAACCTGATATAAAAATTACATCAATTGAAGGCAAAACGATTCTATTAAATAATTTCCCACTTAAAGAAATTACAACTCTTGACGGTGTTGAACAATACACTAGGGTAATTGAAGAAGTTGTTGGCATTAAGAATAACGAAAATCAGGGAATAGCAACGCTTAAAGGAGTGGACGAGTCATTTCTTAGAATGACAAATATTGATACTGCTCTAATAGATGGAAGTGCAGTTATTGAAGATAAGGGTATAAATTACGCACTAGTTGGGTACGGAGTAGCCTCCAAACTAGGCTTATATTTGGAAAATCAAAACCCATTAACAGTATACATTCCCAAAAGAGGCTCAATTAAAAGTTTAAACATCAATAGCACCTTTCAATTTAAACAAATAACCCCTTCAGGAATATTCTTCATTAATCCTGAGTTCGATGAAAAATATATTATTGTTCCAATCCGTTTCATTCAAGATGCATTAAAATATGATGATCAAATTACTGGAATAGAGCTAACTATTTCAAACAAAGATGATCTTTTACCGATTCAATCTAAAATATCTTCACTTATTGGGAAAGCTTATAAAGTTGAAAATAGATACGAAACAAATGCACTTCTTTATAAAACAAATCAAGCTGAGAAATGGATTACCTTTATGATCTTATCCTTTATTTTAATTATAGCCGCTTTTAATATTCTATCTTCACTCACTATACTTATCATAGATAAAACTGAGGATATTAAGGTTTTACGAAGCCTAGGCGCAAGCAAAAGCCTTATAAAAAGAATATTTTTTACCGAAGGTATCCTTATAAACCTTATTGGAGCAGGTGGCGGTTTGTTAATAGGTACAATTATTTGCCTATTACAACAACATGTTGGAATTTTAAAACTAGGTGGTGGAATAGTAGAATACTATCCTGTTGAGATTAGGCCATTTGATTTTATCTTAATTTCTATTACCGTAATTATCATTGGAGGCTTATCCTCCTACTTCCCTGTAAAATTATTGACAAGAAAACTATTGTAGAATTTCTACATCTTGAAAGTTTTCCCTAATAGCCTCAAAAGTTTCAAATAGCTCATCAGGATGATCTAAAGTCACCAACTGCATACGGTATTCTTTAAAATGAGGAATTCCTTTGAAATAATTGGTATAATGCCTTCTCATCTCCATGATTCCATTTCGTTCACCTTTCCACTCAATAGACATTTCCAGGTGTCTTCTTGCAGCTTGCAAGCGCTCTTGAAATGTTGGACCATCAAGATTTTCTCCTGTCGCCAAAAAATGTTTAATTTCCCTAAAAATCCATGGATAACCAATACTAGCTCTACCTATCATTACACCATCTACTCCATAGCGTTCTTTGTATAACTTAGCCTTTTGGGGTGTATCTATATCTCCATTACCAAAAACAGGAATTTTCATACGAGGGTTATTTTTAACATCCGCAATTAAACTCCAATCAGCTTCACCTTTATACATTTGTTTTCGCGTTCGTCCGTGAATAGAAATCCCTTGAATTCCTACATCTTGCAAACGCTCCGCCACTTCTACTATGTACTTTGTATTCTCGTCCCAGCCTAATCTAGTTTTTACGGTAACAGGTAAATTAGTTGATTTAACTATTTCAGCAGTCATGCGCACCATCTTTGGTATATCTTGCAGTATTCCTGCACCTGCACCTTTACAGGCTACCTTTTTTACCGGACAGCCATAATTAATATCAATAATGTCAGGATTAGCAGCAGCAGTTACTTCCGTTGCTTGCTTCATAGAATCGATATCATTTCCAAATATCTGAATTCCTATCGGCCGTTCATATTCAAAAATATCGAGTTTCTGCATGCTCTTTACAGCATCACGAATGAGGCCTTCAGAAGAAATAAACTCCGTGTACATTAAGTCAGCTCCTTGCTCTTTACACAATGCACGAAATGGAGGATCACTTACATCTTCCATAGGAGCAAGCAATAAAGGAAAGTCGCCAAGTTCTATATTTGCTATCTTTGCCAAATTCTATTTTTTTACAAAATTACTAAATACCAACTATCCAATTGAAAACTTTTCAAGATATCATTTCGAAGCTATTAATCCTAGTTGGATTTAGCTTAGTTATTGGAGGATTATTCTCTATTATAAGCTTATACGCAGCCCCTTATCTATTTGGATTAAAGGTACCTGATACACAAGTAATATTCAATAACCCTACCAACCCTGATTATTCAGGAGCACTGAAGTTTATCCAACTATTCAACTCTATTGGTCTTTTTGTAATTCCTCCATTTTTATTCTTGTCGTATTATAAAGAAAAACCATTTGAATATTTACACCTTAAAAAAGGTATCAACGGGAGAACTATATTTTTTCTTTTACTCATTTACATGATTAGTATCCCGGGAATGGAGTGGTTAATCAAGTTTAATGGGCAATTAAGCCTGCCAGATGCGCTACAGAGTATAGAATTATGGATGAAAGATGCAGAAGCTAGGGCAAAAGAAATGACCACAGTGTTTCTGACAATGAATGGTATTAATGACCTTATCATTAATCTATTAATTATAGCCATTATCCCAGCCATAGGGGAAGAACTCATCTTTAGAGGAGTCCTGCAAAAACAACTACAAGGATGGACTAAAAATGGTCATTTGGCAGTTTGGTTGACAGCATTTATTTTCAGTGCCATCCATTTACAATTTTATGGATTTCTTCCGAGATTATTATTAGGCGCATTATTTGGCTACTATTACTTATGGAGCAATAATTTATGGGTTCCCATAGTTGCTCATTTCATTAATAACGGAACAGCTGTGGTTATTAGTTACGCTACAAATAGCACTAGTACCGATGTAGAATTAGAGGCCATGAATAGAGAAGGTAGCGAAATCTATGTCATTATCTCCTTATTAATTTTATACCTTACCATAAAGCGATTAAAGCAGAATATGGCCGAGGAAGTGTAGAAAAAACAATATACCGTGGAAGGCTGTCTATTGACTTCTATTAGGAGTAAAATTAGGTCATATTGTGATAATACAAAGGTTGCACGCCCAAATATTAAAACAAGAATTATAGCTCTAGATATTTATGGTTTACAAACCTTAATTAGATCCGTTTACAGGATTAGAAAAAAACTATTAACCACAAAAAAGGCCACTCAATTGCTTGAGTAGCCTTGACTATTTAAACTAGATTCTATTAATCAACAATCTTATCCGTTTTACCGGTAGAATAGTTAATTTTTAAAGCGTTCGCTTTTCTTAATTCTTGTTTTACATCGGTTACAATGCCCATTTTTACACCATTATCTACTTTCATAGAAAATGTCATCAACGGTCTTTCTGCCTCGTCAGTATTCTCTCTTTCAATTTCCACAAACTGAACTATATCTCTTTTGGTGGCAAATGCATCGTTCAATTGTATTCTTGGTTCTGTACCAAATGTACCTTGCAACGATTTTATGGGCTCACCTATATAGATGTAACTCACCAAAGACTTGCGCTCTAATTTGTCTACCTCTGTAGCTTTAGGAGTTTGAATTTCTACCTTTAAGGTCACTTCTCTCATTACCGTAGTAACCATAAAGAAGAATAAAAGCATAAATACAATATCCGGCAGCGATGCAGTAGAGATAGCGGGTTGTCCGTCCGATTTCTTTTTCTTAAACTTTGACATCTTATTGGTCTCCTATATCTTTTGGTTCTGCTTCAGAAATACGCTGCGGATATACGTCCTTTACAGCGTCTAATTGTTGCTCTGCTCCTTCTGAGTTTTTCGCCAATTCTTCTAGCTCTGCATAAGATTTTCCAAACTTACGCATAGAGAATTCGTTTCTAACATCATTGTAAGCTCCAACCAACTCATTCTGTACCTTAATATACAATTCGTAAGAAGTTCCTCTGTCATTTTGAAGCGAAACAATCTGCTTTGAAACAGGATATTGTCCACCTAATGCAGGTATATTCTTCATTACAAATTCCGGCATATTTTCATTATTAGCATCACCAATAATAAAATCCTTTGCCTTTCTTCTAAGGTCCGAAACTAATGTTGGTTCGCCTTCTACCAATAAGTCATCGTTTGCATTTGCTAATACAACAAATACGTTACGCATTTTTACTTCAGGTATATCCTCAGGTGGAACATCAATCGGTGGAGGCAGCTTACGTGTAAGACCGGTATCCACATCCATGGTAGTTGTCACCAAGAAGAAAATAAGCAACAAGAAAGCGATGTCTGCCATCGATCCTGCGTTAATTTCCGGTGCATTTCTTCTAGCCATAATTATTAACTAATTTCTTGAATTAATATTGCTTATTTAAAAGCTTTTGATACTTCTGCAAATACTGCTGCAGCAATTGCACCAGCTCCTAAAATGTAGAATGCGATTAATCCCATACTCACATTTTTAGATGCACTTGGATCAGAAATAAACCCATCATATTCAGGTAAAATTTCGTCGCTACCAATAGCATATGCAATTCCAAATACAGCTAATATCGCTACTAAACCAATAACAGAGCTCTTTGCTTTTTTTGGATTTCCTGCCATGTTAGCAATTGAAAAACCTACAGCAGCTAAAGCAGCAATTACTAATAATATGTAACACCAGCCTATAATCACGTCTTCAGAGATGCCTCCAGTCAGGAACACAACTCCTAAGATTGCACTTAGGCCTAAAAGACCCATCTGTACAAACTTTAATATTTTATTTAGTCCTGTTGACATAATTTTTTATTTTTTTAGTTCGTGCTTTACTAATAAATCTACCAATGAGATAGATGCATCTTCCATATCATTAACGATACTATCTACTTTTGCAACGATATAGTTGTAAAATACTTGTAGAATCATCGCAACGATCAAACCAAATACAGTCGTTAAAAGAGCAACTTTAATACCACCCGCAACTAATGATGGAGAGATATCTCCTGCTGCTTCAATAGCATCAAATGCACCAATCATACCGATTACTGTACCCATGAAACCAAGCATTGGAGCTAAAGCGATAAATAATGAAATCCAAGAAACACCTTTCTCTAACAATCCCATTTGTACACTACCGTAAGAAACAACTGTTTTTTCTACCATTTCTACGCCTTCATGACTTCTGTCTAAACCTTGGTAAAAGATAGATGCTACCGGACCTGCAGTATTTCTGCATACTTCTTTCGCTGCATCAACGCCACCTGAACTTAATGCATTTTCAACATTCTTCAAAAGTTTATCTGTATTGGTTGTAGCCATATTAAGGTAAATAATACGCTCAATTACGATCGCAAGACCTAAAATCAAACACAATAATACAATACCCATAAATTCAGGGCCACCTTCGATAAATTTAGTTTTTAAAACTTGGTGAAAAGATTGGTCAGCAACAACAGCTGGCTCTTCAATCACCTCTTTAACTGGTTCTTGAACTTCTTCTACAACTTCTTCAGCCATTGCAGAATCAGTTGTCATTTCAGTTGTGTCAGCTGCAGTCTCTTCTTGAGCAAATGTTTTGTTAAATGCTCCAAACGATAAAAGACCCGTTACGGCTACTAAAGCAAATAGTTTTTTCATGATTTGAATTGTTAAAAATCTAGTTTAATTGACTTGTTTATTATCTAATTGATTGTTAATTACAGTTTAAAATAAAAATCGCTTTGCGGAGAGAGGGGGATTCGAACCCCCGAAACGGTCACCCGTTTACACGCTTTCCAAGCGTGCGCCTTCAGCCACTCGGCCACCTCTCCATTAATTCGATTCTTAAAAGAACGCGCATTTCAGCTCGCCAAATTACAAAAAAATATACTAGTGCTAAAAATATTTTAAGATTAACATTCATAGTTGTCAGAGAAAAGATATTTGAGCTAATCCTCATTAGGAATCAACCTAAATTCAAATACAATCAATTAAAAGACAGCCATTTAATAACAAAAAACATGACTAGTAAAAGGTGATCCCATTTCATACACTACAAATAAGGTTTTCATATCTCCATAAAAACCAAACAACTAGTAATATCGCTCATTAACTATCATAAAGTATTGTTAACATTACCTTAAAGTATAACCTTAACTAACCTCTCCTCTTAGATTTTGTTGAAGCTGTTCTTTTACATGCTCAACCGACAGTAATTCATCTCCCAACAAAAGCATTAATTTGGTAATTGCAGCTTCTGCAGTAATATCTTTACCACTAATTACACCTACTTTCTCTAAATGCGATCCAGTTTCATATTTTCTTTGGTCCACTTTACCGCTACTGCATTGAGTAACGTTCACAACGACCAAACTATTGTCTATCGCTTCCTTTAATGCATTTTGCAACCAAGGCTCATGAGGCGCATTTCCTGAACCATAAGTCTCCAGAATAATACCTTTCAACCCTTTCTGAGACAAAACACTCCTAAAAAAGTATTCTGAAATACCTGGAAATAATTTCAGAAAACCTACCTCATTGCTCCAACTTTCAAACACATGTAGCTTGGTACCCGGATTCGGGTGTCTTATAGCAGCCCGATTATATTTAATATGAACTCCTGCTTCTGCAAGTTTAGGATAGTTAGGCGTGTCAAATGCTTCAAAGTTTTCTGCACTGATTTTTTTAGTTCTATTTCCTCTGTATAAAGCATACTCAAAATAAATAGCCACTTCAGGCACTATAGGCTTTCCGTTTTCCTTTGCACCTGCTATTTCTATTGCCGTAATTAGATTTTCCTTTCCGTCGGTGCGAATAGTTCCTATTGGCAATTGGGATCCGGTAAAAATAACCGGCTTACCTAAGTTTTCTAACATAAAACTTAATGCAGAAGCCGAATAAGCCATAGTATCGGAGCCATGAAGTATTACAAACCCATCATAACAATCATAGTTGGCCCGAATCAAATTGGCTAATTCCACCCAAATCTTAGGATTCATATTGGATGAATCTATTGGAGTTTCAAAAGCATAGGAATCAATATCCATCTCGAACTTTTTAAGTTCAGGAATTTCTGCAAATAGCTGATTAAAATTAAATGGCTTTAATTCACCTGTTTCAGCGTCGTGAATCATACCGATAGTCCCACCGGTATATATTAATAGAACTGATGACTTTTTCATACTCCAAAAATGGTTTTAGAATTCTCTGTGGTAATTTCTGCCACTTCTTTTAAGGTTAGGCCAAGCAAATCAGCTACCTTTTCAGCTATGTGAGGAATATAAGATGGCTCATTTCGCTTACCTCGATAAGGTGTTGGTGCTAGATAAGGCGCATCGGTTTCCAACACTAAATTATTGATTGATAATTGCTCAACTACTTTATCTAGTCCTGCTTTTTTAAACGTAACTACTCCGCCAATACCCAAATAAAAATCTCCATATCCTAAAATATGTTTGGCTTGCTCTAGCGTTCCTGTAAAACAATGAAAAATCCCTTTTAATCGATCATCATTTAATTCATCCAAGATTGCTAAAATTTCATCAAAAGCATCTCTACAATGAATCACAATGGGCAAGTTCATTTCTTTAGCCCACTCAATTTGGGTTCGAAAAGCGAACTCTTGCTGTAGTAAAAATGATTTATCCCAATATAAATCAATACCGATCTCTCCTACTGCTAAATATTTACGCCACTCAAAATGGTTCTTCATATTCGAAAGCACCATTTCTACATCTTCCTTCACATCACATGGATGTAATCCCATCATGGGAAAGCAATTATTTGGATATTTATCTGCCAACTGATGCATTCCATCAATAGAATCTAGGTCAATATTCGGCATAAACATTCGACTCACTCCGCTAGCTAAAGCCCTCTCTATCATTACACTTTGATCTTCTTGAAATTTTTCGGAGTAAATGTGGGTATGCGTGTCGGTGTAAGTCATGTGTACAAATTTAGTTTTTTGATAACGATTCGCTGAAGCTAAACAGAATAAAAAATTTAATTTGGCACTTTCAAAATTATGAGCAAAAAGACTAAAATACTCGTTATCCGATTTAGCTCCATTGGCGACATCGTGCTTACTTCACCTGTAATGCGCTGCTTAAAGGAGCAGCTAGAAGGAGCAATAGAGATTCACTACATCACAAAAAAAGGATATGCAACACTATTGGAGCACAACCCTTTTGTAGATAAAGTTTACAGTATTGATAAGAAAGTTAGCGAAGTAAGTGCCGCTCTTAGAAAAGAGAAATATAATTATGTAATTGACTTACATAAAAATCTACGTTCGGCTCGCGTAAAAGCAGTAGTAAGCGGCAAGAAATTTTCTTTTGATAAATTGAACGTAGAAAAATGGATGGCGGTCAATTTAAAATCTAAATCACTCCCGGACATTCACATTGTGCAACGATACTTAGACACTGTAAAAAATTTAGGTGTAGTAAATGATGACAAAGGGTTGGATTTTTTCATTGCTCCAGATCAGAAAATTGAGAAAAGTTCACTTCCTCCAGCATTTCAAAATGGATATATCGCTTTTGCTATCGGCGGACAACATGCTACAAAATGCTTGCCGGTGGATAAAATGATTGAGATTTGCAAAAAAGTAGAGCTTCCAATCGTTCTTTTAGGTGGAAATGAAGATCAACGAGTAGCAAAATTTATAGAAGACAAACTCGATCAAAAAATTATTAATGGGTGCGGGAAATACAGTATTCATGAGAGTGCTTCTATTGTTTCTCAAGCAGATGCAGTAATTACCCACGATACTGGCATGATGCACATCGCAGCAGCCTTTAAAAGAAAAATAGTTTCAATTTGGGGCAACACTATACCCGAATTTGGAATGTATCCTTATTTTCCAAAAAACCTTAAACATTATAATGAAACCATAGAAATCAAGGAGTTAAGTTGTCGACCTTGCTCTAAAATTGGTTTTGACAAATGCCCAAAAGGTCACTTTAAGTGTATGAAGCAAATAAGTGAAGCCCGTGTAGTGGGAAAAGTATATGATTTATTAAAGGTGAATAATTATCCTTCTGATTGATCTTTAGTAGCAGGAACAAACAAAGCTTTAAGTTCTGTTGCTTTTTCAGGATCCAATTTACCAGCCAAAATCAAACTTAATTGCTTTCTTCTCAAGGCTGCGTCATACCGTTTCTTTTCAAGATCGGATTCGGCAATTAATGGCGGTACTTCAATAGGGCTGCCATTCTGATCAACAGCAACAAATGTATAAATTGCTTCATTACTTTTTACACGCTCCCGGCTCAAACCTCTTTCTACCCAAACATCCAAAAACACTTCCATCGAAGAAGTAAATGCGCGACTTACTTTCGCCTCAATGGTAACTACTTCACCTAATTTAATTGGCTGATTAAAGGATACTGAATTTACAGAAGCGGTAACTACTACTCTGTTGCAATGTCGTT
>Ga0209653_1001356_pt1 | contig 19835 bp, 18 predicted proteins | sample SaaInl6LU_22_DNA_FD_184644 | JGI IMG/M metagenome (GOLD analysis project Ga0209653, IMG submission 184644) | Marine microbial communities from expanding oxygen minimum zones in the Saanich Inlet - ESP_116LU_22_DNA (SPAdes) (version 2) | ecosystem: Environmental > Aquatic > Marine > Intertidal...
TCTTGCATCTTTTGATTGTGCTATGCTTTAACCCCTAAAAAAATAAACCGTCAACTCAATTCCCTAGCTTTTAGTTAGTATTTTGTTAGATAGTGTATCTACAAAATCTTGAAGATTCATGACACCTAAATCTTCGCCTTGTTGAGTTCTGACGGCAACTTGTTTGTTTTCCATCTCTCGATCCCCAATTACTAATAAAAACGGAATACGAGAAATGCTATGTTCGCGTATTTTATAGGTAATTTTTTCATTTCTCAAGTCTGATTCGCATCTAATATCATTTTTCTTTAAAAAATCAACAACATCTGTAACGTATTTAGACTGTGCATCTGAAATATTCATGACAACCACTTGAGTTGGGGCCAACCATACAGGGAATTTTCCAGCATAGTGTTCAATCAAAATACCAATAAATCTTTCCATAGAGCCCACGATGGCACGGTGCAACATGACTGGATTTTTCTTGTTGCTGTGTTCATCGACGTATTCAGCATTCAAACGAACCGGTAAATTAAAATCGAGTTGAATGGTTCCACATTGCCATAAGCGATTTAAACTGTCACGCAGCACATACTCAATTTTTGGCCCATAAAAGGCACCCTCGCCTGGTTGAACTTCATAGGCCAAACCAGTCGCCTTTAATGCGGCTTCCAGCGCCTTCTCCGATTGATCCCAAACAGTATCACTGCCCACTCTCTTTTCAGGTCGCGTGGATAACTTTACTTCGATATCATCAAAACCAAAGTCATGGTAAGTCTCCATGAGCATCTTATTAAAGCTTACCACTTCATCAAGAATCTGTTCTTCAGTACAGAATATGTGCGCATCGTCTTGAGTAAACCCTCTGACGCGCATGAGTCCATGCAAGGCCCCTGAGGGTTCATTGCGATGACATGACCCAAATTCCGCAAGTCTTAGAGGGAGCTCTCGATAACTATGAAGATCATGATTGAATACTTGAACGTGTCCAGGACAGTTCATCGGTTTTACCGCATAGTCTCTATTCTCAGAGGAAGTGACAAACATATTTTCATGATAGTTATCCCAATGCCCTGATTTTTCCCAAAGGCTTTTATCTAATACTGTGGGTGTTTTGATCTCTTGATAATTATATTCCATGAACTTTTTTCGCATGTAATTTTCTATCTCTTGCCATAAGGACCACCCCTTTGGATGCCAAAAAACCATGCCTGGTGCATTATCTTGAATGTGGAATAGATCGAGGTGCTTACCTAATTTACGATGATCTCTTTTTTCGGCTTCTTCTAATCGATGCAAGTAATCTTTCAAATCATCTTTGGTGGCCCAAGCCGTTCCATAAATACGCTGCAACATTTCATTATTTGAGTCGCCACGCCAGTAAGCCCCAGCCACTTTCATTAATTTAAAAACTTTTAATTTGCCAGTGGATGGCACATGAGGCCCTCGGCATAGATCAGAAAATTTTCCTTCATGATAAATAGTAACTGGTTCATCTTTCGGAATGGAGGCAATAATTTCGGCTTTATATTTTTCACCTTGATTTAAAAAAAACTCAACAGCCTGATCTCGCTGCATAACTTCTCGCCGAACCGGATGATCTTCTTTTACCAATTCAGTCATTTTCTTTTCAATAGCTTCAAGATCATCGGGAGTAAAAGGTCTTTGATATGAAAAATCATAATAAAACCCATCATCAATGGTTGGTCCAATGGTAACTTGTGCTTCAGGGAAAAGCTCTTTTACTGCATAGGCTAACAAATGAGCGGTTGAATGTCTGAGGATATCTAAACCTTCGTCATTTTTTGCGGTAATAATTGACACTTCGGCGTCTTTATTAATTGGATGGGACAGATCAACGAGGTGCCCATCAACATGTCCAGCGAGTGCAGCTCGTCCCAGGCCTTCTCCAATGTTGTAAGCCACATCAGACAAAGTAATTGCGTCTGTAAATTCTTTAATTGAACCGTCTGGAAGTGTAATTTTTATCATGTTTTTTATTTGGTAGGCGCGATTGGATTCGAACCAACGACCCCCACCATGTCAAGGTGGTGCTCTAACCAACTGAGCTACGCGCCTGCTGCCTTCAAACTAATCGCTCATTTTATATCAAGCCACTGGTATGGGCAATGATTAAAGCTTTAATCTAAAAGTGTGGAAATAATCTTTAAATATCCAGATTGGTAATTTGGATATTGAAATTTGTATTTCATCTTCTTCAATAGATAAGAAGATATTATTCTTTTTCCCTGGATATGATCTTGTGTTAAGTCCTCAATGGGCTCTAATTTTAACTTCGATCGGATAAATGATAAAACTGTATATAAATCAATAGGTTGTGAGTCAGTTACATTAATGACACGAGGGGGTGAGATGGCTTTATGCTCATGAACAGCACAAATAACATGATAAATAATCTGTGCAGCATCAGTATCAAATATACGATTGGTATAGCGATTTTCAGGCCAACTTTGTGGACTTTTTGCCAAACCAATCATCATCTGTCGATCTAGGCCATAGATACCACTTAAGCGAAACACTAGACCATCATCCGCATCAGTGATTAAACGTTCAGCATTAGCCAAAACTTCACCTTGCGGGTCAGATGGATTTGTTGGGGTGTCATCATCCAGAAGGGTCTCGTTGGGATGCCCATTAAAAACTCGAGTGCTGGATATAAAAAAAAGTTTTGCTTTAGGTAATTGACTCGACAAATGCTGTACTTTTTTTAAACCGTTAAAATATATCCATTCATAGTCTTTTGGGTCCTGTGAACTGGGTGTTGCTGAGTAAATAATGTAATCCGGTTTTTGCTGCTGAAAAAAAATATCAAATTCATTTGAAAAAATATCATACGCATGCATTGGGAATTTACTTGGCTCCACTTTTGATCTTCTAATGCCAACGACAGAAAGATTATTAATTTGAAAAAAATTTCCAATGATTTGACCTAGTCGGCCACAACCAATGATCATGATTTTAGGCATGGTTACTTCCACAAAACCTTAACAACAAAACCAGGGGAGCTGGATACCATAAAAAGTGCTAGCAATGCTGCATAAAATTGCCAGCCTTGATCATGCACATTTCCAAAAATTGATAATTCAAGCAAAAAAGTTACGAGTCGAAATACAAAAAAATACAACAAGATCTCAATAAAAATAACTAATAAAGTTTTTTTTAATTTTATAAAAATTAAAAAATCTTGCGTTATCCAAGGGAGATTGGATAAAAAAATCATCAAAAGAAGAGTCAGTGCAATAATCATCTTAAAAAATGAGTGCTGAAGTGAGGGTTGCAATTTCCATTAATGTACTTGGAAATAATCCTAATATAATCAATGCTATAACATTCATTGTTAATGTGAGGTTGAGTTCACTATGAACACTCTTTGATGGTTTAGTCGCTTTAATTGCCTCATCAAAGTATGCAATTTTTATCATTCGAAGATAATAGTAGATTCCAATAAGTGCTGACATTACTGCAATTACAGCTGGCCATATCCACCCAAATTGCAATGTCGCTTGAATGATTGAAAATTTAGCATAAAAACCTATTGTGGGAGGAATTCCTGCGAGACTTAAAAAGATTATTAAAAGTAAGAAAGCAAGCCATGGTTGATCTTTTGCTAATCCAGAGAGATCCGATATTTTATCGATATCACCTCTTTGATTACTCAAACATAGAATTAATCCAAAAGAAGCTAAGGTCATCAGTACATATGTGGCAATATAAAATAAAGCTGCTGAAATACCAGTTATTGCTCCCGTTGCCAAACCAAGCAGCATAAAACCGACATGAGAAATTGTTGAGTAAGCTAACAGTCGTTTAATTTTAGTTTGTGCGATCGCTGTGATATTTCCCAAGAGCATTGAAGTAATTGCCATCACCAGGAGCATCAATTGCCAATCCATGACAAGATGATCTAAGGTTTGATAGAGTAAGCGGACCAGCATAGCCACTGATGCAAATTTTGGAATTGAGCCGATAAACATTGTGATTGGAGTTGATGATCCTTGATAGACATCGGGAACCCAAAGCTGAAACGGTGCTGCTCCAAACTTAAAAGCAATACCTACCGTAACAAACACAAGCGCAAATGAAAGAATCATTGGATTAGCTTCAGTGATTCCAATTTGTTGTGATATTTCATTTAAATAGAGCGATCCGGTAATGCCATACAGCATTGAAAAACCATACAGTAAAAATCCAGAGGCCACTGCACCAAGAATAAAGTATTTCATCGCTGCCTCTGTCGCTTCTTGCCGCTTCCGATCAATTGCAACCAAAGTGTAAAGACTTAGGGAAAGAAGTTCAATGCCCATGTACAGGGTCAATAAATGGTAAGACGATATAATTAAATTAATCCCTAATAAAGCGAATAAAACTAAAGAAAAAAATTCACCATTAAGTAAATTTTTCTTTAATAAATAATCACGACTGTAAATTAATACCAAAGAGAGGCCAAAGTAACTTAATAGCTTTAAATATAAAGATAGGCTGTCAGCCACGAACATGTTATTAAATGCCAATAATTTTGATTCAATGGGGAGCTGAGAGGTAAAGTATGCAGCAATTAATAAGGTTAACTGTGTAATCCCAAATAAAGATGTGGCGTTTTTATTTTTAAAAAAAACTCCAAGTAATAAAACACTCATGGCTGAGATTAAGATAATAATCTCAGGCAATGCGACGGTAAGTATATTAGTTAACATTCTGTTTCCATTTAAATTTTAGATTGCTGAATCAATTCCAACATCACAATAGAGGACTGATTGGTAATATCAGTAATTAAAGCTGGATAGATTCCAATAATAAGTGTCAATCCTGCAAGTGTACTCATGACAAAAAATTCTTTGGCATTCAAATCAACCAAACCTGCTATTTTTTTATTTTTAACAACCCCAAAAATAATTCTTTTTACCAACCACAGAGAATATGTTGCTCCGAAAATTAAAGTTAATGCGGCTAAAAAAGCAATCCAAAAATTTTCTTGCATCGCACCGAGGATAACTAAAAACTCTCCTACAAATCCTGATGTTCCAGGTAATCCAGAATTAGCCATGGCAAACAATACAAAAAAAGATCCAAATACCGGCATACTGTTGATGATTCCACCGTAGTCCTTGATTTCTCTAGTGTGCATCCGGTCATACAGTACACCAATAGAGAAAAATAATGCTGCAGAGATAAAGCCGTGGGAAATCATTTGAACATAACCCCCTTCAAACCCTAAAGGGTTGAGCATAAATAGACCAAGAGTCACAAAGCCCATATGTGATATCGAAGAATAAGCAATTAATTTTTTCATATCGGTTTGAACAATAGCCACAAGAGCAATGTAAACAATTGCTATTAGTGAAATCGCTATCAGATAAGGTTTTAGCAATAAGAGTCCATCGGGTGCAATTGGCATGGCAAAACGAATAAAACTGTAAGCTCCTAATTTCAACATTATGGCAGCTAAAATAACTGAACCACCCGTTGGTGCTTCAACGTGAGCATCAGGAAGCCATGTATGCACTGGCCACATTGGGATTTTCACTGCAAATGCCATGAAAAATGCTACGAATAAAAGAACCTGAGCATTTAATGATAATTGTTTTGAATAAAAATCAATGATTGAAAAACTCCCTGTTTGATTAAAGAGGTAAATAAAAGCAACCAACATCAGCAGTGAACCTAACACCGTATAAAGAAAAAATTTAATCGTTGCGTAAACTCGATTTGGTCCACCCCATACACCAATTAACAAAAACATGGGGATCAACATAGCTTCCCAGAAAACATAGTAGAGAATTGCATCTAATGCTAAAAAGACCCCGATCATTAATCCGGAAAGGATTAAAAAGGATGCAATATACGAACCTAAGGATCGGCTTATTGAATTAGAAGATATGAAAATCACTAGCCAAGTAATAAAACTTGTAAGCATGACTAAAGGTAAAGATATGCCGTCAAGACCAAGATGGTATTGAATTGAAAAATGACTAATCCATGGAGCAATCTCTTGAAATTGAAAACCTGAATAAGTTGTATCAAAAAAAATATAAAGTGGGATTGTGATTAAAAAAGCGATCAATCCAAAAATATTTCCCAGTTTGTAAATGATTTTTTCGGATAAGTTCTTTTGTAAAATTAACAGCAAAATGCCAAGACTGATAGGAGTCCAAATAGCTATTGATAAGATAAAGTTCATCATCATAGCCAGATCATTACAAAATAACTAATAAAGGCGATCAAAGCCATCGCCATCCCAAAAGCATAATGTGACACGTAACCGGTTTGAATTTTTTTTGTTACCAGCGAAAACGAATTAACCAAACGAGCCGCGCCATTCACCAAACCGTTATCAATTAATTTCATATCAATAAAATTCCATAAAAAACGTCCAAGCTTTAAAATTGAAGGAGCAATGATCAATTCATTGAAGCGATCAAACCCATACTTTTCATCCATAATTTTTTTTATCATTCGTGGCAATTTAACCCAATTATATTTTTTGTAATAAATACAATACGCAGTCGCAAAGCCAAAAATCATGAGCCAAAATGGGAGCGTGAAAACACCATGCAGAGCCATACCAACCGGGCCATGAAAATGTTCAACAACATGAGCTAATGCTAAATGTGTTTCCCCAACCCATACAGTATTGGATAAAAAGTCAGTCGTTAATATGGGGGTGATGGTAAAAAAACCAATCACCACAGAAGGAATAGCCAATAGTATCAATGGAAGCGTAACAACCCAGCTTGATTCATGCGGTGACTGTGATGAACCCAGTCCATGATGATGTTTACTTTTTGGCATTCTCCAATTCTCATTGCCATGAAAAACAATCAAATATAATCTAAAACTATAGAGCGAGGTAATAAACACTCCGATCACAGCACAAAAATATGCAAAAGATGAACCCGTCAACTCACTATATTTCACTGCATCAATGATTGACTCCTTTGAATAAAATCCTGAAAAAAATGGCATCCCCACTAAAGCTAAAGTTGCAAGTAAAAAAGTAACCCATGTAATAGGCATATATTTTTTTAAATTTCCCATGCTAAAAATATTCTGCTCATGGTGCATTCCAATAATCACGGAACCCGCGCCTAAAAATAAAAGTGCTTTAAAAAAAGCGTGGGTAAATAAATGAAAGATTGCGAGTGAATAACTTGAAACTCCTAGGGCGATTGTCATATATCCAAGTTGAGATAAAGTTGAGTATGCAATTACTCTTTTTATATCACTTTGAAAAATACCTAATAAACCCATAAATAAGGCAGTGATACTCCCAATAATTAAAATAAAGCTAAGTGCCGTTTCCGAAAATTCTACGATTGGAGAAACTCTTGCAACTAAAAAAATACCTGCCGTAACCATGGTAGCTGCATGAATCAAAGCAGAGATCGGTGTCGGCCCTTCCATTGAGTCTGGCAACCAAACATGCAAAGGAACCTGAGCGGACTTTCCCATTGCTCCAATAAACAGTAATATTGCGATCAATGTCATTAATGAAAAAGAATTGCCCATCATTTGTATAGTTTGCTCACTTAATGCATCAAGCCGATTAAAAACATCAATATAATCCAGAGAGCCAAACCAGAAGAGTATTAAACTTATGCCAAGTAAAAAACCAAAATCACCTACTCTATTAACTAAAAAAGCTTTCATGTTGGCATGAATTGCTGTGGGCTTTTGATACCAGAAACCAATTAATAAATAAGAGACTAATCCCACAGCTTCCCAACCAAAAAATAATTGTAAAAAATTATTACTCATAACCAGCATTAACATGGCAAATGTAAATAGGGATATAAAGCTAAAAAAGCGAGCGTAGCCTGGATCGTCTTTCATATACCCAATGGTATAGACATGAACCATTAACGAGACAAAAGTCACTACAACCATCATCAGCGCAGATAAATTATCAATCAAAAAACCAATTTTCAAATCATACTGACCCACAGTTAACCATCGAAATAAAGTTTCATTGAAGGTGTAGCCATGAGAAGAAATGTATAAAGCATACAAAGATAAAACAAAACTCCCAAAAACAAATAAAATTGGTAACAGATGAGAAAAGGTTTTAGGAAGCTTAGATCCAAACAATCCTGTTATTACAGATGCTAATAATGGAAGAATTGGGATTAAAGTGTAAAGCGATAAGAGCGTCATTGTTTTAACCTATTTAAGTCTGCGACATTTATCGATTTATAATTTCTAAAGATTAGGATAATAATTGCCAGTCCAATTGCAGATTCAGCGGCGGCAACAGTGAGGATAAAAAAAACAAAGATTTGTCCAGCTAAATCTCCCAAGTAATAACTAAAAGCAATAAAATTAATATTGACCGCGAGCAGCATTAATTCAATGGCCATTAAAATAAGTATGATGTTTTTGCGGTTGAGAAAAATTCCTAGAATGCTTATCGCAAATAAAATTCCAGCCAATAAGAGGTAATGAGATAGAGTAACTGGCATTACCTTTTCTCCGATTTCATTTTAACTATACGAATTCGGTCATCTCTTCTGACCTTAATTTGATCTTTTGGATCGATAGCTTTATGTGACTTATGGCCAAACATCGTTAATGCAATTGCAGAGATAATTGCTACCAAAAGGATAATGGCGGCTATTTGAAATGGAAGTAAATAATCGGTATATAAAATATTACCGATAGCATGTGTATTGCTTTTCGAGGTGCCAAAACTTTCAATCTGAGATTCTAGAAAAAATTTATCAGAGACCACCAAATAGATCTCAACAATGAACACTCCAGCAATTAAGATCGCAAAAGGAAAATAACTCCAAAATCCTTTTTTTAATGATTCCAAATTAATATCAAGCATCATCACAACAAACAAAAAGAGAACCATCACTGCACCCACATAAACTAACACCAAGGCGATTGCTAAAAACTCGGCATGCAATAATAGCCAAATACCCGCGGCACTAAAAAAAGCTAGCACCAAAGATAAAGCAGAATAAACCGGATTATTTGCTGTAATAACTTTTAGAGAAGCTAATATCAATATAGAGCTAAAAAAATAAAATATATAGTCAGAAAATTGCATCATCTAAATTTAGATTCCTGTTTACGATCTTTTGCAATTTGTTTTTCATATTTTTTGCCTACCTCTAATAACATCTCTTTTGTGTACAAAAGGTCTCCGCGCTCTTCACCGTGATATTCAAATTGCCGAGTTTCTACAATAGAATCAACAGGGCATGACTCCTCACAAAATCCACAAAAAATACACTTAGTCAGGTCAATATCGTATCGCGTTGTTCGTCGAGTATTGTCTTCTCTTTGTTCTGATTCGATTGTAATTGCCATTGCTGGGCAAACGGCCTCACACAATTTACAGGCAATACACCTTTCTTCTCCGTTAGGGTATCTTCTTAACGCATGAAGGCCTCTGAACCGAGGAGATTGAGGTGTTTTTTGTTCTGGATATTGAATAGTGATTTTTTTTGAAAAAAAGTATCTCAGGGTCAAACTCATACCCCTGAGTAATTCATGCAAAGTTAAACTTTTAAGTGTATTAAAAATAAAATTTTTCATTAGTGAAAGTACTCCGCATAATCTGTTTGCATCATTGCCCCTACAAAAACAATCCATATTAAGGTGAGGGGAATAAAAACTTTCCATCCAAGTCGCATGATTTGATCGTAACGATACCTTGGGAAAGTTGCCCGAAACCATAAAAAGAAAAACAATACAAAGGCGACTTTAGCTAAAAGCCAAAAAATACCATCGGGCATGAAAGAAAAAGGCGACATCCAGCCTCCTAAAAACATTATGACTGCGAGAATACTCACCAAAATCATATTTGCATATTCAGCAAGAAAAAATAAAGCAAAAGCCATGCCTGAATATTCCACATGAAAACCAGCCACGATTTCTGATTCGCCTTCAGCTACATCAAAAGGAGCACGATTGGTCTCAGCGACAGCGCTGATAAAATAGATAATAAACAATGGAAATAATGGCCAACAATACCACTGTGATATTCCTCCCTGCTGAGCCATAACTATTTCACCAAGATTTAAACTATTAGCGCACATTAATACTCCCACTAAAGTAAATCCCATAGCTATTTCATAAGACACAATTTGTGCAGCTGAACGTAAACTGCCAAGAAATGCATATTTCGAATTGGACGCCCATCCTGCAATAATGACACCATAAACAGCAATAGAGGTCATTGCTAAAACATAAAGGAGGCCAGCATTAATATCTGCTAGAACCATCTCAAAGTCAAATGGAATGACCGCCCAAGCTGCCAGTGCTGGCGCTATGGATAACAATGGAGCTAGAAAAAAAAGGAAATTATTAGATTTTTCGGGAAGAATAATTTCTTTAAATAATAACTTTAAGGCATCAGCGATAGGTTGAAGTAAACCAAAGAAACCCACACGGTTTGGACCAATTCTTGATTGCATAAAACCAATCACCCGTCTTTCAAAATAGGTCAGATAGGCGACCGAAATCATCACTGGAATCACAATACAAAAAATCTTAATGAGATATGCAAAAGTGATTGCGAATGTCGGATCTAAATATTGTTTTAAAAATTCTTCCATTTATTTTTCATTCCTTAAATGAAGAATATCTTGAAGAGCTTTTGATTTTCGTACCAATACATCTGACTGATTGATATTTGCTAGACGATAATTAAATTCATGATGATTTAAGTTCTCGTTAACTAAATTCAATTTCTTAAAGGTATGGAGTTTATTACTTATTTTATTGGTTATCTGTGTACATGTCTCAAATTCAAAATCTGGGCATTCAATATAGTTTCCCATGACTCTTAAAATTTTCCATAGTGGTTTTGATTCAAATTTAGGGGCAATTGTTTGTGAAAAAATTTGCAATCTTGATTCAATATTCAGAAAACTTCCCTCATTTTCAAAGTGAGTTGCCGAGGGCAAAATTAAATCATAGTGTTTATTATTTCTATTAAGAAAGGGTGATATAAGAATATTAAACTTTGATTTTTGCATAATCTTTTCATGTATTTCTGAATCAGCAATATCAAATGCGGGATCAAGATTAACAGTCAGACTTGCTTGGTAATTTTTAACTTCAACCATATTTTTATAATGACTAAATAATTGATGTAAACCAACAGAATTTGCACCAGTGGGTAAGCATCCAAACTGCATGGCAGTTTCATCAATGATGCTATTAATAATGGGTGCAAATTTTAAAAATTCTGGATGCGAGTAAACATCTTCACCAATTAGCAATAGGGTCTTGTTGGATATAATTTTTGAAAGCACTTGCTCTGCAGTCTTTGGTGTTTTTTTAAAATTAGTTTTAATATTTTTTAAAATTTGTTGAAAAAGTTTTTTAAATTCTGTAATTGGCTTGATAACTTTTTGGTCAAGTTTAAGTTGTAAATTAAAATCAATGTGGTTAATTACACTGATAGACTTCCCATGTGACGCCATTTTTCTTAAGCGCTGAAGAATCAGAGGATTTTGATTTCTCAGCTGAGATCCAAGCAAGATAATAGATTCAAACTCCTCAATTTTTTTTACTTGAGTATTCAAAGACGGATGCTTGACGTACGTTGGCCCATTAGCTGCATCAAATTTGATTTGATTTGAATTAAAATATTCAGCCAATTTTTTTACTAAAAAAGCTTCTTCCAGGGTTGATTGATTGGAGGTAAAAAATACAACATCGTCAGGTTTAAACTGGTTTTGTTTGGGGTGTAATTGTTTCTCAATTAACTGAAACGCAGCCTCCCATGATATTGACTCATGAGTTGCCCCTTTTTTTATCAATGGCGATCTAATACGATTCTGGTCATTTATGCCCATATAGGAAAACCGATCCCGATCAGATATCCAGCACTCATTAAGATCTTCATTTTCCCTGGGAAGCACTCGCATTACATTCCCATCTTTGACATGCGCCTCCAGGTGCGAACCTAAACTGTCATGCGGTGAAATTGTAGATTTACGAATCATCTCCCACGTTCTTGCAGAATAGCGGAAAGGTTTTGAGGTTAATGCCCCTACTGGACATAGGTCAATGACGTTCCCAGAAATTTCAGATTCTACTGATTTTTTCACATACGCAGAAATTTCAGCATGCTCCCCCCTTCCAATTAAACCCAGCTCTTGCATTCCTCCAACCTCTTTGAGAAACCTAACACATCTTGAACATTGAATGCACCGATTTAAGTCTGTAGAAACCAAAGGTCCTAAATTTTTATTTAAAACTACCCGCTTTTCCTCCTGATAACGTGATTTAGGACTTCCATAGGCCATCGCTGTATCTTGAAGGTCACATTCGCCACCCTGATCACAAATTGGGCAGTCAAGCGGATGATTAATAAGTAAAAACTCCATAACGCTTTGCTGACAATCTTTGGTTTGCTTGGATTTAGTAAATATTTCCATACCATCAGCAACTTGTGTTGCGCAAGCAGGGAGTGGCTTGGGGAAGTTTTTCACCTCAACTAAGCACATGCGACAATTAGCAGCTACGCTCAGTTTCTTGTGATAGCAAAATCTTGGAATCTCAATACCATGATTGTCAGCAACCTCAATGATTGTTGTTTTTTCTTGAACTTTAATTGCTTTTCCGTTGATTTTTACTTTTATCATTTTTAATTTACTAATTTTTTTCCATTCTTGATAAAGACTTCAAACTCATCTCTGAAATGTTTAATAAAACTGAGGACTGGAGTTGCGGCTGCATCGCCAAGCGCGCAAATGGTTCGTCCTGATATTTTTTTACTCACGTCAGTTAGAAGATCTAAATCATCAAGAGTGGCTTGTCCTTGATAAATTCTGCTTATAATTCGGTAAACCCATCCCGTTCCCTCGCGACAAGGAGTACATTGCCCACAAGATTCCTCATAGAAGAAATAAGATAATCTTTTTAACGCACTAACCATACACGTTGTTTCATCCATAACAATCATTGAGCCAGCGCCTACACTTGACCCAATTTTAGCTAAACCATCATAATCAATGGTTGCATTTTTAATAATATCGGCAGGCACTACTGGTGTTGATGGTCCTCCTGGAATTACTGCTTTTAACTTTCTCCCCTTCCAAACCCCACCGGCTTCTTTTAATAATTGTTCGAATGGCATCCCAAGTTCAATTTCATAATTTCCTGGTTTTTCAACATGCCCTGACACTGAAAATATTTTTGTTCCGCCAGAATTTTTAACGCCATGAGCCATAAAGGCTTGTCCACCATTTTCAATAATCCAAGGAATAGATGCATAGGTTTCTGTGTTATTAACATTGGTTGGTTTACCATAAATTCCATATGTCGCGGGAAATGGCGGTTTATATCTAGGCTGGCCTTTTTTTCCTTCAATTGATTCAATCAGGGCAGTTTCTTCACCACAAATATATGCTCCATATCCATGAAAGGCATGCAATTCAAAATTAAAACCTGAACCAAAAATATTTTTACCCAACAGTCCAGCTTTTCTTGCTTCATCAATGGCTTTTTCAAAGGAAACATATTCCTCCCATATTTCACCATGAATATAATTGTAGCCAACCTGGGCATTCATAATATATGCCCCAATTAACATCCCTTCAATTAATTGGTGGGGATTGTGGCGAATAATATCACGGTCTTTAAAAGTTCCTGGTTCGCCTTCATCGCTGTTACAAACAATGTATTTAATTCCATCATAATCTCGAGGCATAAATGACCACTTAATGCCCGTTGGAAAACCAGCACCTCCCCTTCCCCTTAATCCAGAAATTTTTATTTCATCAATTAGTTGTTGTGGGTCTAGTTTATTTTTAAGAATTTTCTTGATCTGCTCATAACCCCCAATAGACTTATAAGTCTCTAGTGAATTTGAGTTTTTTAATGGCTTTGTTCGTAAACAAATATTAAATAACTGTTTATTAGTTATTTCTAAGTCAAGGTTCTTATCTACGATTTCATTCATTATTTTAAATCTTTTAATAATTGGTCTATTTTTTTAATATCCAGATGTTCATACATTTTTTGGTTATTCACGGTCAGAAGGGGTGCACCTTCACAAGCTCCCATGCATTCGCTCTCTTTGAGACAAAACTTCCCATCCTTAGTGGTTTCATTAAAATCAATTTTTAAGGTTTTTTTCAAATGATCAACAATTTGATCAGCATCTCGTAACATGCAAGAAATATTCGTACAAATTGATAGTTTGTATTTCCCAACAGGTTTTAAATCAAACATATTATAGAAAGTAGCGACTTCAAGTACAGCTATTTCGGGCATGTCCAAATATATAGCAACATCACTGATATCTTCTTGAGATAACCAGCCACGATGATGCTGCATGATGGCTAAAGCAGCAATCACCGCCGACTGTTTTTTATCAGCTGGATATTTAGCAATCTCTTTATCAATAAGTTTTCTTAACTTTTCAATCATGGTTATCGATCAATTTCTCCGAAAACTATGTCCTGGGTTCCAATGATTGCTACTAAATCAGAAATCATATGACCCTTCGTCATTTCATCCAATGAGGCTAAATGGGCAAAACCAGGAGCTCTAATTTTTAAACGATAGGGTTTGTTAGCTCCATCTGAAACAAGATAAATCCCAAATTCACCCTTTGGATGCTCAACGGCTGCGTATGCCTCCCCTTTTGGCAAATGAAATCCTTCTGTAAAAAGCTTAAAATGATGAATCATGGATTCCATATCTTCTTTCATATCTTGTCTTTTTGGTGGGGCATATTTCTGGTTATCAGAAATCACCGGACCTGGATTTACTCTGAGCCATTTACTACACTGTTGAATCAAATTAACGGATTGCCTCATTTCTTCAATTCTGACGAGGTAACGATCATAGCAATCGCCCTCAACCCCTACCGGAATATCAAAATCAAGTTTGTCATACACTTCATAGGGCTGCTTTTTTCTTAAATCCCATTCAATGCCGGAGCCTCGCAACATAGGTCCTGTAAAACCTAATTCTAGGGCTCTTTCTGGGGAAACAACTCCGATACCAACCGTGCGCTGTTTCCAAATTCGGTTATCGGTTAATAAAGTTTCATATTCATCAATGTATTTTGGGAATCGGTTCGCAAAGTCATCAATAAAATCTAATAAGGATCCTTGACGGTTTTCATTTAATTTATGCGTAACATTTGGACGGCTGAAGCGGGTATTCTGATACTGTGGCATGTGATCAGGTAAGTCTCTATAAACACCGCCTGGACGATAATAAGCTGCATGCATTCGAGCTCCTGACACCGCTTCATAACAATCAAATAAATCCTCACGCTCGCGAAAAGCGTATAAGAAGACTGTCATCGCACCCACATCTAAAGCATGGCACCCAAGCCATAATAAATGATTGAGAAGACGCGTAATTTCATCAAATAATACCCGTATATATTGTGCTCGAATGGGAACTTTTAAGTTGAGCATTTTTTCGATTGCCATCACATAAGCATGCTCGTTCATCATCATTGATACATAATCTAAACGATCCATGTAAGGGACAGACTGGATATAAGTGCGATTTTCAGCAAGTTTTTCTGTCGCGCGATGCAATAATCCAATGTGCGGATCAGCTCTTTGAATCACTTCTCCATCAAGTTCTAAAATAAGGCGGAGTACCCCATGAGCAGCTGGATGTTGTGGTCCAAAATTCATTGTATAGTTTTTTATCTCAGCCATTTCTAAATCCTTCGTCATGAATAACTCTAGGGACGTTATTCCTAGGATCAATTGTTACTGGCTGATAAATTACTCTTTTTTGCGAGGGGTCATATCTCATCTCAATATTTCCAATCATTGGAAAATCTTTTCGAAAGGGATGCCCGATAAACCCATAATCAGTTAAAATTCTTCTCAGATCTGGATGGTTTAAAAACATAATGCCAAACAAATCGAAAGCCTCTCTCTCATACCAGTCAGCATTGGCATATGTTGAAGTAATTGTTTCAATCACAGGAAAACTATTATCTTTAATAAAAGCTTTCACTCGGAGGCGTGAGTTGTGTTTCAAAGACAATAAATGGTAAACCACTGCGTATCTACAATTTTCATAATTTTTTTGGGGAAATTCAGAAAAATCGACTGCAGCTAAATCAATCATCTGTTCAAATTTTAACTGACTCATTGTTTTTAGTTTTTTTAAAACTTTGGACACATCCTCAGCAGGAACTGACAAGGTAATTTCATCAAATTGGAGATTGACTTGGTACCCTGGAAATATTTTTTTGATGTTGGAAGATAATTTTTTAGAGTCAGTCATCGCGCGATGGTATTTGTTCTTTTTATTTTTTTTTGTAATTGCATTAGACCAAACATTAATGCCTCGGCAGTGGGAGGACATCCAGGAACATAAACATCAACCGGAACAATTCGATCACAACCCCTTACCACTGAATAAGAATAATGATAATAACCTCCACCGTTTGCACATGATCCCATTGAAATTACCCATTTCGGATCAGGCATTTGATCATAAACTTTTCTTAACGCAGGAGCCATTTTATTTACTAAGGTTCCAGCTACAATCATCAGATCAGATTGACGCGGACTTGGTCGAAACACCATGCCAAATCGATCAAGATCATAACGCGATGCACCCGCATGCATCATCTCGACAGCGCAACATGCTAAACCAAATGTCATGGGCCAGAGTGAATTTGTTCTTGTGTAATTTATTAGGGTATCTAAATTAGTGGTAATAAAACCCTTTTCTAACAGTCCATCAAGACTCATGCTGATTTACTCCCAATCTAATGCTCCCTTTTTCCATTCATAAATAAACCCTACAACCAAGATACCCAAAAAAATTAACATGGTAATAAAGCCATAGAGTCCCAGACCGTCCAGAACAACTGCCCATGGAAATAGGAATGTAATTTCAAGATCGAATAGAATAAACAAGATTGCGACAAGATAATAACGAACATCAAATTTCATCCGAGCATCTTCAAATGCTTCAAAGCCACACTCATAGGGTGAGTTTTTTTGATCATCAGGATTGTGGGGTGATAGGATTTTTCCTAATATTAGAGGTCCGATGCCAATACCTAAACCGACAAAAATAAAAAGTAAAATTGGAAAATATGAATCTAACATCAAAACCTATCGTTTAATTAAATGGTGCCGTCGGAGAGACTCGAACTCTCACGACTTTCGTCACTACCCCCTCAAGATAGCGTGTCTACCAATTCCACCACGACGGCAAAAACTATTCTGGTATGTCTGAGAGCTCCTCACTCAACTCTTCTGACTGAATATCATCAAAAGAGTTTCCATCATCAAGCTGTTCGACAACTGATGAACTAATTACACTTTTATCACTGTGCTTATTGCTCGCTACAAGTGCTAAGCTGATACTCGTTATAAAAAATAGGGTCACGCTTATTGCAGTCGCTTTGGTCAAAAAGTTTGAGGACCCTTGAATTCCGAACATGCTGCCTGAATTTCCTCCACCAAAAGCTGATCCTGCATCAGCGCCTTTTCCATTTTGGAGTAAAACCAAGCCAATCACGCTAATGCTTGCTAACAAGTGAATAATAATTAAAATTTTTTCCATTTTTTATAGTGTTTTTGTAGAGTTAAAAATTAAAGCTGATGGGCTATTTCGCATATTTGTAAAAATTTATCAGGAGAAAGTGAACATCTACCAATTAAAGCACCATCGACCTCATCTAAAGACAGTAATTGTAACGTATTTTTTTCATTTACGCTGCCTCCATAAATGACTTTTATAGGTTTATTTTCCTCACCAAATTGATTCAATTTATCTGCCTCACTCTGCACAAATTCTTTAATAAATGCGCACATACTTTTTGCTTGTTCTGGGGATGCAGACATATCGCTTCCAATAGCCCAAATTGGCTCATAAGCTATAATTGAATTATTAAAAATATGTTTTCCATGATTTACCAAGGTCTCTAATTGAGATTGCACAACTTTTTTTTCCATTCCAGCTTCTCGCTCAATCAAGGTTTCTCCAACACAAAAGATTGGCCTCATATTGTGTTCTTTAATTCTTAAAAATTTTTCAGCAATATTTACATCAGATTCGCAATAAGCTGTGTTTCTTTCAGAATGTCCTATGATGGAAAACTGGGAGTCAAATTCCTTTAACATTTTTGCACTAACTTCTCCTGTAAACGGGCCTTCATTATCTTTGGCAACATTTTGTGAGCCCCAATAGATTCCTGAATTACCGAGAATTTGTTGTGCCAAGTGGAGATAGGGGTATGGAATACATAATGCAATTTCAATATTATCTAATGACTTAAGCATCGAAAATTCTCTAAGTTTTTTGAAAAAGGTATCGTAAAAGCTCATTGAGCCATACATTTTTAAATTTCCGATGATGTATTTTTTAGTCATTAATTATTTTTCTGATATTAATTACTACATTACTCTGATTCATAAATTTATTTGTTTCAAGCGTGTAAAGACATTTAATTCTACCAAAAATAGGTTCAATAAAATTAAACAAAATAGAATCGTAGATTGATTCTTTGAATCTTAATTTCAATTTTGAGTGACTGTCTTTTATAAGCTTCTGATCAATACATTCAAATTCATCCATAAATATAGGTTTTGGAAATCCATTTCCCCATTCCAAAAAATTTATTTCATCAACAATTGAAACATTTATATCGGATTCCATAAGGCTTGTATCATACTCAATAACCTCATTCAAATCGTCATGATTGAGCCATTGTCCTGCAACTTCTTCAAATAATTTAACAAATTCATTAAAGTATTTTTTGTCAATTGTTAACCCGGCTGCCATTGCGTGGCCCCCAAAGGTAGAGATTATATGAGGGCTTTTTTTGGCAACCATATCAATTGCATCTCGAATATGAAATCCATTAATCGACCTTGCCGATCCTTTTAAGAAATTATTTTCATCTTCAGCAAAAATAATTACCGGCCTGTAGAAAGCCTCTTTTATTCGAGAAGCTAAAATTCCTACAACTCCCTGGTGCCATTCTTCGCTAAATAAACAAATTGTTTTTTTTTGAGGTTTGAAATCTTTTAAGATTTTATTTGCATCCTCTTTCATAACAGATTCTGTCTGTTTTCTCTCATGATTGAATTCAATAAGCTGTTTGGCGTAGTAACTAGCATCAAACTCATTTAATGAGGTTAAACATTGAACACCAAGGCTCATATCATTCATGCGTCCAGCGGCATTGATTTTTGGTGCAATGATAAAGCCCAAATCAGAGGCTTGGCACTCCATGTGATTTTTATTGCTTAGTTGAAATAATTTTTTTATTCCTAAATTACATTGATGTGATCTTATTTTTTTTAGACCAAAATGTAACATTAGTCGATTATTAAAATCCAGAGGAACCACATCAGCAATCGTTGCTAAGGCTACTAAATCAAGAAGTTGCATTAAATTAGGCTCTTTTAGATTATCAGAAAAGTATTGTTTAGTTCGTAAACACTTTCTAATCGCAATTAACAAATAAAACAAAACTCCTGCACCGCACAAACTTTTACTCGGGAAAGAACAGTCTTTACGATTTGGATTTATTATGAAGGATGCTTTGGGAAGAGTTTCAGCTTGTAAATGATGATCCGTAATAACTACATCTATACCAAGCTCATTGGCTCTTTTTACGCCATCAAAACTTGCGATACCATTGTCAACGGTAATAATAATTTCTGCATGCATCGAATGGGCCAGGTTTACAATTTCAGGAGATAATCCATAACCCTCTTTAAATCGACTGGGTATTAAAAAATCTACATCAAGTCCTAATAGCTGAAAACCCAGTATGCCTATAGATGATCCCGTTGCACCATCTGCATCATAATCCCCAACAATTACTACTTTTTTTTGATCAATAATAGCTTCGGATAAAAAAATTG
>Ga0209653_1001358_pt1 | contig 19822 bp, 39 predicted proteins | sample SaaInl6LU_22_DNA_FD_184644 | JGI IMG/M metagenome (GOLD analysis project Ga0209653, IMG submission 184644) | Marine microbial communities from expanding oxygen minimum zones in the Saanich Inlet - ESP_116LU_22_DNA (SPAdes) (version 2) | ecosystem: Environmental > Aquatic > Marine > Intertidal...
AATAGATGGCATGTAAATACCATTCGGTAGTTGTCGGCGATTTGGTTTACGGAAGGTGTAGTCCTCTGGATTTTCACCTTGAATAGACGTACGTAATATTTCACGCCAGTCTACTTTTGCTTCCTTAAGTTCGTTAAGAAAGTCTTTCAAGCTATTAGGCATTTTACCTACAGCCTTAGCAGTTTCAGCAGCTACAGTAATCATACGGTCAACATCAAGACCAGCCTCTTTCATTTGAGACTCATCAAGCGGGTTTCCGTTTTCATCTGTAGGAGCTATAACGTGCTCGTCTTCACTATCCCAAGGTTGATTACCGTCTTCATCTTCTGGATAGTCTTCTTCAAGACGATCGTAGATAGCTTCGGCATTCATGTTGCGATAGTCTTTGTTAAACAAGCCTTCTTCAGGTAGTTCAAAGCCCTCTTCGATTAGTGTTTCATTGATTGCAAAGTCACAAGCAAAGTTCCACTTCTTACAGTCACGGTCTTGCATACGTAGGTGATGTTTCCATACTACGTGCATAGCCTCGTGAGCAATAAGACCCGTAAGCTTTTCATCTGTTAGGCTGTTTACAAAATCAGGATTGTACATAATACGACGACCATCGGTAGCCGCAGTAGGTACTTTATCTGTGATTTCCATCTTAAGTCCTAGTGCCATAGAACCGAAGAAAGGGTATTTTAGGATTAGCTTTGATTTGGCACGAGCTAATTTAGTTTCAATATCCATGTTATCCTCTTAGCAAGGCACAATAGCCTTAATTGTAGTTACATCTCGTTTCTTATCATAAAAGTAAAAGACATTCTCATCCCACTTATTTGTAGTTTCATAAGATACAATTTCTTTACTATCTACAATACACCAGAATTGTTCTTCTGGATCGTCAGAGGCATCACCGTTATATAAGAACACATTACCATTATAAGCAGCCCAGTTTCCTGGATACACAAGGTAATCGGAGCTCATATCTACACGGTCACAAGCCATTTCATATAAGTCATCTTCATGCACTCCTGGGTTTTCTTCAGGCAATACTTCATTCATCCAGTAGTCAATTTCACCTTCACGAAGAAGATCTGCATCTTCTCTAGCAGCCTCTTCAATCCAGTCAAGCATCTCTTCTTCACTTGGCTTACCATTAAATTCGTGTTCTATTACTGCTGCACCCATTGGTACTCTCCTTTTGATTTAAAATTAAAATAGTAGTTCTTTGCCTTCTTTCATAATCCATTCACGTAGAGCTTTTTCTTTACGTAGTTCTGGAAAACGTGAGCCCATGTCTTTGACACAGAACACAGCAAACTCTTTGTTGATAAGGCGGTTTACATAAGTAAGAATTGCACCTACATTTTCTTTGTTTGCACGCGCTGATAGAGCAGAAGTTAGTGCAAAGAGGAGGGCAGGATCTTCAGGGATCTCGCCATCTTCTGGGTTATCGATGATGCCATCAGGATCAGGCATCTTGTGGTATAGGTCACAGTAACCTTTAAAGTCAGTTGCTGCAGCTTCGCCGATAGTACCTTTAATAGTTTCGAATTCGGTAAAGCCTTCAAGATCCATTCCGAGAATAGTGTTAACACGCATCCAGCTACGAGGAGAAGGACAAGCATCAGCACCAGCATCAAACTTCGCAATGAAGTCAGGACGGTAACGCATCATACCTGTGATACGCTCGTCAGTGCCTTGACCGTTAAAGAATTCGACAACATCATCCATGTTTACCTCTACTTCAACAAAAAGTAGACGGTCACGAAGGTGTGTAGGCATTACACTAGTACCGGCACGGTTAGCAGTCTTGTTACCTGCAGCAACAATTTGCCAGCCATCGCCTAGCTTGTGTTCGCCAATGCAACGCTCGTTAGTCAACTGAGCCATAAGGTTCTGTGACATAACAACAGCTTGAGGTAGTTCGTCTAGGAAGAGAATACCTTCGCCTTCTTCAGGAAGCCAGTTAGGACGAGCACGTACATAGGAGTCTTCTTTCAAGTAAACTAGACCTGCTAGCTCGCCTGGGTCGTACTGACCTACGATTACTTCACGACATTCTACACCGAGCTCTTCGGCAGCTTGACGGACAATAGCGGTCTTACCGAGACCTGGATCGCCTACGAGGTAGACGTTTAGTAGTTCTGAAGCCTTAGCGCCCTCTGCATATAGGTCACGGTTAGTGTTAAATGCGCGTACGATTACTTCTTTAGCTTGTGTGAGTTTCATTTTCTATATCCTTTGTATAATGTATTATTTGGATACCAAAGTCTTCAATAGCACTCTGGCACCCGTTACAGGGTTTGCACATACCTTCTACAAGGCATGTTTTATCTTTATCTTTCCATTTCCAGCGAGACACATATAGTTGCATGCCCTCCAGAGAATCATGTCTCCGAAGGGCTTTACGTATAGCATCAATCTCAGCGTGGAGATAGATCTGCCCATCTCTTCCATATAGTTTTTGGAGAGGGTGGGACTTGGTTGAGTTATACCCAATGGAGATAAGCTTGTTACGATGCACCAGCACCGCAGCAATCTTTACTGTTCCATAGCCGGGCGCTTTAAGTGCTTCTTGCGAAGCTCGTTCAATCCATTTGTTCATGTTATAAAATAAAAAATAAGCCAGCTAGCATTACGAGACCTAACGGAGGAAACATAATTCCAGCTATAAGTAATAAGACAATTCCAATTATTGACATTTTATCTTCCTTTAATTTTTCTATAAGTTTCAGGGTGTTTAATCTTGAGCCACTCAAGGAAAGATATACCGGCGAGTACACGCCCATACATACAATCCTCGAGGTACTCAATTCTTAGTTCTTCCTCTTTAGTGTACGTCATACCAGTTATTACCGATTTGACCGTCACCATCAAGGATATCGCAGTCATAAATTTTGGCAGCATCACGAAATGCTCTTACCATAATTTCTTGTACTTCTTCCGCTTGGTTTGCAGGACACTCTACTTCGAATTCATCGTGATAGAAGATAAGAGGGGAGACATCTAAGTTCTTCTCTTCGAATTCTTTCATAGCTTGTGCTACAGCAGCCTTACAAGTCAAGGCTTCGAAGCTTTGTAGTAGGTAGTTAAGAGCCTTGTGAGAGCTATCACAGTAGATCTTACGACCATCGAGAGCAGGAATCCAAGCTTTACCTGGAGTACGGCTATCTGTTTTGTGATAGATTTCATTTAGCTTTTCGTTTAGTTCTTTCAAGCCTGGAATAGCTTTAGTAAAGTCAGCACGTTTTTGCTTACCTACTTTCTTGTTCCGTGAGCCTGTTAGGATTAGACCTAGCTTTTCAAAGCCAGCACCAAACAAGAAGGCATACAAGAATGGTTTCGCTGTTGAGCGATCGCATCCAAGTGCATCAGCGTTTCGTTGGTGAACATCACCGTCAATCACTTCAGCTGTATAGTCTTCATTCTTTAGGTAATGGCAGAAAGCTCGCATTTGGTTACCTGAGGAGTCAGCACCTACTATGACATTGTTCTCTTCACAAATGAAGAGTTCACGCATAGCACGACCCCATGTAGCTCCTGCACCTGGTACATTTACGATACCAGAGTGACGTGCGCGACCAGTAGGAGTAGCAATAGTAAAGCAGCCTCCATGTAACCTTTGATTCTCGTCGAGATTCTCGATCCATCCCCGGAGGATACCAAAGCGAGACCGAGTAGTATAATAATAATCAATAAGCTTTCCATCAGTTCCTAACTTCCCTAAGGATTCAGAACAAAGCTTTGGAGAGATTTTTACAAACTCGCCTCCGATTCGTTTCCAGTTCCAGTCTAGAGGTTCCCAGCCGATACTATCGAGCCAGTCTTTAACGCTATCCATGTTGCCAAGGTTAGCCTTAATAATCTCTACACGGGAGTGTGGCCCCCAGATTGTACGTTTATGAAGAGCGTCCTCTTGGTCAATCTTATGCCACTTAGCAATATGCATCGGATACTTACCGTTCTTTAAGAATTCAACTTCTTTATGACCGGTCTTATCCACTGGCTTGACGATGTAACCAAGTCTAGGTTCAATACGCTTTTCAATCTTTTCCATAATCTTACGCATACGCTCATAGAGCATTTCAGCGCGAGGTTTGTTTAGCTTCCAGCCTGAAAGTTCAGCTTCAGCACAGAATTTAGCTACATCGTGTTCGATACGAAGAGAGGTAGCAATTAGGGGCTTCTGAGCTTTGTAGGCACGGAATTCTTTCATGAGATATTGATAAACTTTAACATTCAATTCTACGTCTCTGACGCAGTAAGGAAGCATTTCATCATCCCATTGGGCAAAGGCCTTACCCTTACCATACTTCTCTTCCATACGTTTAGCGAAGTCATCTTTAGGGTATTGGAACGCATCGCCCCATGTAGCTAGATTATGACGACCGTTACGGAAGCGTTTGTAGTTCAATGTCTGTGATAAGAGCATTGTATCTACGATAGTTACCGTACTAGGCGGCACCCATCCAGTGATTTTCTTTAATGCAGGAAAGTCATATCCGACAACATTGTGTCCGGATAGCATCTTTGCATTATTGAGGAAGTTTTTAAATTCATCGAGAGGCTTACCCTCTTTAGCGTGGTCACTGAAAATGTGCTGCTCACCTGTATGTACGTCAATAGCCACTACACAGTATACTTTACTGATCTCTGATTTGTTACCGTCTTTAAACAGTAAGCCATCAGCTTCAATATCGAATACGTAGTGACCTTTACTTGTAGGTGTATCAGTCATTTAATTTTCCTTATTTAAATTTTTTGTCCTTAACTTCGTCACGAGTAGCTTGAGTAGCCTGTGACACTACAACCATAGCGTCTTGAGCCATCATAATAGCTGTACGGATAGTCATGTTAGGGTTTGTTTCTTTGATACGTGTGTAGTAATATTCTGCTACTTTACGTAGTACTTTAGTCTCGAACTTCATTTTTGATTTCCTTTTCAAAATTATCTAGAGCTTCTTTAAGAATAGCGTTAACTCCTTTTTCTACTAGAAATCGAATTGCTTCTTGATCTAGTTCAAAGGTACTCACCGCTCCTCCTTCTTCATTCTCTTCGTAATTAGTTACTTCAATTTTCATTAGTATAACTTTTCTCGTTTAGTTTTAATATAGACAAAACCATGTCTACCTACTAAGATACCCCTTGAGTTATTAGGGGTAATAAAAGAGAGCTTCCAGTAAGGGGCGCCGTTAGGGTATCCAGGATAACCGCTTGCTCTACCGATCAGTAGCCTTAACCACAAGAATCGATAGATACGACCTTCAAGAACAGAAGGTGCGCCGTAGGAGTTAATCATAGTACCTACAACAGCACCGTCTCTCATTAATACTCCTGAGAAATAGTTGTCTGTGTTTTCAATCCACTCTTGTGCATTATGGTAAAAGAAGTGCTTGACATATGAGTCGGTTAGTCGTGTAGCATGGTGTCTACGTCCCATCCCAAGTAGGGTGAGTAGTTTATTAAACATAGTGTATCCTTATTTAACTTTAGGACCGTTCTCTAAGTATTCACGAAGGCGAGAGGCGTACCACTCAATCTTCTTTGCATCTTGTACGATGTCGTCTTTAGCTCCCAAACGAAATGAGTATTTAAAGATTTGACCGAGAAGATGGGCTGTAGGGCCGTCGTGGCCTTGTAGTGCATGCTCCATGATATCCATATACTGAATATCTCCAGGCATGATTTGATAATGCTTAGGGTTGATAATAGCGTCCTGCGCTTCATCTGACATGCCACTAAAGTCACCGTGAAAATCAGGTTCACAGTCACTTGGCAAGTCTTCAGGGTAATGCCCGTAGTTGTTACGGTAGTTCACACCATCACCTACAGTCATGTTTCGTTGTGCGCTGTGAGACCAGAATTCTGAATGTTTTTCATTTTCTTTCATTTGTTTAGCACTTTCTATCTAGTTGTAATTTATCTAAGTTGTCTTTAATAAAATCAAGATACTTATGTAGCTCATTAAATAGCTCTGAGTTTACGCTAAGTTCTTTGTTTACTAGTCCTCGGCACGAAGTAATACCCATGTTAATTGAGTTGAAACGATGTAGAGTGTTATCTACAGGCTTCATACCAAATTCGTGAGCATCTTCAAGGACATGTTTATTAGAGCTCTTTTCCGCATCATAAAGACGCTTCATTGTTTGCTCGTAAGACTCACGTTGCATTGAGTTTGCATAATCGGTTTGAGAAGTAAAGTCCATAGCATTAGACTCAAGCTCTTCGGCGGTCTTAACAGTTACCTGCATACCTACGCCAAAGTTAATGTCGCATGAGTGAAAGCTAGGGGATTCAAAGGCAATATTCAAAGCCTCATCTAGCTCATTCGTATGGTGTGGATACATGCCATCATCGCCAAGCATCCATAGTTGATAGCGTACAAACATTATAGTACATCTCCATCATAGCTCTTTTGAGCGAGCCTTAAGGCTTCTGCCATAGATACTTTAGCAGCAGAGTTGTTCTGAAGCTTAATAGCATAACGGCGTTTCTGACGTGTGGTTAGTTCTTTCCATGTAGCTGTTGGTTTCATCTTAGTATCCTTCTTCGTTTGCTTGGGAGAGGTAAACCTCACCGTTCTCTTTAAGTTTAATATCTTCGTAAGGGGCTGCAATTCGACGATAGAATTCTAGTTTAGCACCTTCGAGAGCACCGACAATATCGTTTACTTGGGCATAGCGACCGCCATGCTCCATGAAGTAATCATCGATAATAGTTGTAAGCAAGTAGTTTAGTTCACCTGCATTAGCTGGGATCTTTTGTTCGTAGTGTAGATCTTCACGGTCATCTTGGTTAATGTATGGCATTATTTGCGTTCCTTATACTCTTTACGAAGGTGTGCCATAGCTACCAGAGCTACATCACCTTGTAGTTGCGGGTAATCCGTGATCAATGCTTCGTAGGCCTCTGTTGCAGTCATGTCACGAACGATTACTGGAGTTTCTTTCTCACCAGCAGTATTACGTTCATTGATATACTTAACTCGCATTAAGTTCTTTACGAGTAGCAAATCAGAGAAGAAAAGGTCTTTCTTTTGTTTAGCAGATAGTTCACGTTGGCCGAATTCATTTAGTTTAAATTTTGCATCAAAGGATGTCATAATATAGTTTCCTATTTAAAAGGGTTATGGTTAAATGTCGTAGTAATTTTCAACTGCTTCAATGCAGTCTTCTAGAGTATGATGAATTTCAGTTGCATAAAATTCAAGGAAGGGGTGTTTAATGTCATCTTCATTAGTCCAGATGATAATAATTTTATTCTTGGTGTGAGCGTGAGCAATTTCACTCATGCTACCCCAACGCATTCCGGGTTGATCGTAGCGCATATCGGCTAGGATAACAGTAGAATGGTGGATATCTTGTAGATCCATCTTGACTACACGGTTAATAGCATTACGGTCCATAGTTCCACCGTGAAATGCTACTCGACGTGTTGGGTCAAGTGTTTCAATTTCGTAGTTAGCAAGCGCTTCAGTTGCCTGTTGACGCCAGCCTTTCATTTGTTCAGCGGCATAGCCTTCCATGCCACCGCACAAGTATGTGTAGTTAGTTTTCTTCGTCATCATTCGTCTCTTGTTTGTGGTTATCGTAATGCCTTTCGGCAGTTAATTTCTGCTTTATGAATAGTCTCTTTAGTAGCAGAAGGTAAGGCAAGCTCTACTTGTTCAAGACAAGCAGTTACTCGATCCTCATAGGTGTATTTATCCCATGCCTCTTCGCCTACAGTGTAAGCTAATAGAGACATAACAGAGGATACAACAAGTGCAATTATTCCTGGCATAGTGTAAATACCTTTTCTTCAATTATTTGCACAAAACAACCGTTATCACCTTCTATAACAGAAGAGGTTGTAGGTGCTTCTTTTCTAAAATCATTAACAATGTCAATACCAAAATAAGCAATAAAGGCAAATACCAATGCTATTTCGAAGATAATTAAAGCTTTTGCTATATCAAATAGCGCACTTGCATATAGTTTAAATTTAGAGGTTAGGCTCGGTTTGTCTTGTGTCATAGTCTATGTTTCCATAATATTCTATGCGCACGAGATTACCGACTACTGCCCCTTGTTTCACTGCATCATTTCTTTTCATTATTTATTCCGTTTAACTGTATTAGTACATAGACGAAGCCATGCCTTCTTTAGCATGTCATTTTGCCATAAGGCGATTAGATTGTTAACATCGTCTGTGTATTCTGTAATATCGTTGTAAGTGTTAACAGCGATACCGTTGTCTAAAAAGTATTCGTCAAAGTTAGTAGCGAAGCCTTCGTAAACATACTCCATTTCGTTTTCCATTGCCTCTACGAGTGTGTTGACATCTGGGTTAGCAGCTTCAAGTTCGTCGTACAGGTCAAGCATAAGTTTTAGTTGCATAAGAGATCTCGCTTAAATTCATAATAGTTGTGATAACCTTCTACAGCATCGTCAGCCTTATATTCATCAGGCATACACTGTGGAGGGTCTTGAAAGTCTATCATAGGGATGTTCTTTGGTAATAGCTTTAGGGTATCAGCGTGATCAAAAATAGTCTTGTGAGTCTTTCCTGTTTTAGCTGTATACTCCTCACCTAAAGCCATCATAAGTTCATAGACGTAGCCGTAGTTCAAAGCACCTTCACGAACCCATACAGCAGAGGGATGATTAACGTGTGTCTTTTTATAAGGGCCACTACCATCGCCATCTAGGACGTGGTGAGCAGTACTTAGAAGTTGAGCAGACTCTAGAATCATCTTAACTGTGTGCTTAGGCCATATGTGCATTGAAGCGGCTTCTTCGGGGTCTCTTGATAAATAAAATATGTTCATAATTACCTCAATTATGTGCCCCTACAAGATCTCTCCTGTAGGGGCGGTATAAATTATAGTAGTGTAATAGCTTGAAGTTCCTGTTCGGTACATTCAAATACTTTTACACCGTTTGAATAAAACCGATAAACACCGTCTTCGACAGAGCCTTTATCACCTTCTATTCGTTGAAGCATAGTTTGGTCATCCCTTGTATACTTCAAAAGCCAGGTGTGGCGCTTAGAAGAGGTCATCTTCATCAACACCGTTGTCACCGAAAGAATCAGCAGCTGTAATAACTTCTGTTTCGGTTAGTTCGAAGTCATCATCACGTGGAGCAGCTTCGTAAAGCTTAAGTGTAGTAACCTGAACAGCCATTAGCATTGAAGCAACACCGGTACGACCAGCTACATCGTAGTCATACTGGTATACACGTACGTTACCGACAGAACCGTGACCGATAGTGTCTGGATCAATCTCTTTGAGTTGACCGTTAACTACTTTAACTGGATCTACTGGAGTTCCATCACGCTTCTTTGATTTCTTCTTAACAGTACATTTGAAGAAGGTGTTACCGTCTTTGTCTTCGTCTTTCTTGACGTTTAGGTTGGCATCTTTCCACTCTTGAGCGGTAGCTTTGTCGTGTGTACGGATTTGAATTTCCCAAGTAGGTTGATCCTTATCGAAGGTATCGTTTGGTTTACTTGGATTTAGTCGTGCCCACCATAGTTCTGCGTTTTTAATAATCATAATATTTGTTCCTTTTGTCATATTGTCCTACCTCATTTCGAGTAGGATTCAGGTTAGTTTAATTAGTTCCCTAAGATTTTTCGGCGTAAATACCTCAAGAGAAATTAGGGGTTAATGTAGATTTTGTTTACTTAGGAGAGAAGAAATTTGATCTACCACTCCTAAAATCGGTTACAGCATGTCTTACAGAAGTTTCTTTAACTCCCCAGATATCTGCTATTTGTTGAGCAGTAAGATGCTGACCATCGTCAACATATCTTCCACGCTTAGTGCGAGATAAACGGCTCCATACACGTACTTGCATTTCTGTGAATTGATTACCGCGTCTCGCTACTCCTGTGTTAGCATCAGCAATTTCTTTACTAATTTGTTCTTTAGTTTTACAAGTTTGTTTTTTAATCTTACGAGAAGGCAAATTCATTCTCCAATATTGCATCTATTTCTAAGTTACCAAGAGGAACATCAATGTCCTCCACTTGTAGTTCTTTCTTAAGATGTTCTAGAGGTTCTGATGAGTATAAGTCAACAAAGCAATCTCGAACATACTTAAATAGGTTTTGCATATCAGTTGGATGACTACCGAATGAATCGTGAACAGTGATAAGATTAAATCCATTATCGCTGCACTTCATCTGAGTCATAGCCAAGTGAGCTGCATCGAGTGAGTGAATAACGTTAGGAGAAGCACCTTGAGCTTGTTTGCCTTTGATAATCTCAGGGTATTCAATTACTCGTGTTCTTAGTTGTAGTCTATCTTTACGGTTTAGACCACCTTTATCAAGCTGGTTGTTATCGCCGTAGTGAGCATTAATCTTATCTCTACGACCCTGCATATAGTACTGTGACACAGGAAAGCCTGTTCCGGGTACACGCCATTGTAACACTTCACCTCTTGATTCAGCACGGTTACCGGCTTCTTCAAAGAGTTTAAGCATAGCCATAGGACGAGGAATAGCAACTTCACAGCCTGCATAAACTTTACGACCCATGTAAGCGCCCCACTTGTGTTCTAGTTCAAGTAGTAACTCAATGTCATGTTTACGAGCATCTTTGATTTGTTGCTCGCCTAAGCCGTATTCAGTACCGCCGTAAGGAAGAGTCATAACATTACGCTTAACAATCTTACGTTGTTCTTTCTTATCGGTAATACGCATCCAGAAGACTTCTGAAATAATAGAGTCAGCTTTTTCAAACAAAGCTCGATTATCTCGTTCTAGATACTTAGAAACATCTTTAACAGACTTCTTAAAGTAATCACGACCTACAATGTTCATCCAGTTCATTGTAAGTTTATTCTTACGAATACGATAAATAAGTTTTTCTGCCTTAGCTTCTTCCATAGTAAGTAGAGCAAGAGGTACACGACCTTCAAGACGAGCCTTAGGGGCTGTTCGAAGCTTCAAGTGATAGAGTCGAGTAGTGATCCTATCAATCTCTGTTTCGTCTTTCTTTTCTTGTTTACGTAGTGTATCGAGTTGAGAAGTGAGAGAAGTAATCTCTGCTTTTAAGGCAAGGATATCTTCGATGTACTTGTTAGCAGCTACTTGTTGTTCAGCTGTTACGTTTGCATTAAACTGTTTCCATACGGATTCAGCTACATAGGCATAGAGATCGCCAGCTACTTCTTCACGTTCTGCTATGGTCTCATCCATGAAGTTAGGTGTACGAGTTACATTAACTTGTTCGCCTGTATCCTCATCACGAGTAATAGCAGCTAGATGCTGACAACCGTTGTTAGTACCGTCGATATAGACTACGAAACCTGTTTCATAATCGAAGGGGTCATCATGTGTATGGGCATTGTAAATCTCCATAATAGTAGAGATGAATTGCCAAGGCTTATCTGCTGACATCCACCCTTTGTTATTAAAGGGATCGCCAGCCCATTCAAGCCATGTATCAAGATTTTTCTCTGCAAAGCTTACACGCTCATACAAAGCAATCTTATCGGTCTTTGCACCATCTTCTCTACCAGAGTTACCGGCCCAGTTATTAGCAGCGTTAAGTAGTAGCCACTGATAACCGTCTTTACCTAAAGGCTTTTGTTCTGCAGTGAGCAATAAGCCTTTTGCAGCATCTGTACCTTGTTCGTGCAGGTAGGCGGTTGCTGGATACTTACGACCACGGAAATCATAGTAATAAAGATGATAGAAAGCATTATCAGTAGGTACGGTAACCTCATTGATTTCTCCTTCATCGTTTACAAGATCTTGACCAGGAATGTCACCCATAACTTTAGCTGTATGTAGAACAGAGGTTGCTTCACGTAGTTTACTTTCTTTAGCCTGAGGATTTGTCATCTCCCAGATATCGCCGAAAGCGTCTTGTTCAGTACGTAAGGCCCACTCGAATAGTTCTGCTACATCCCAGTTAACTTTCCAGCCGATTCTTTGAGACTGATTAACAGCATTAAAGAGAGTAGGGAAGTCTTCAGGGTTAAGGCTTTTGAGTATGTCTTGATCGTTTGTTTTGATTAGCTTGAAGCCTGCATTTACAGACCCATGCCAATCGTTATAGGGTTCCTTTTGAGGATACTTATTACTTTCTTTAACAGGAATAGTTTCACGTAAACTTGTGAGCTTCCTATCATCCTTGGAGAGGATAAAGTAATCGCTGTGTCCTTCTTTGTTTTTACCTCTAGTTTCGATACGCTCAACTAATCCTAGTAACTCGAAGGAGTATAGAATATGCGCACCCATCTGTAAGGCGATAGATGTGTTTGTTGCAGTTTTGTAGATTGCTCGATGGTTACCTTGAAGGTTACCGTACCTCGAACGAGCTTTCTTTGCAAATGGCTGGCCAATCTTAAGTATGAGATCGCCCATGCGTACCTTATCTTCGCTATCCTTGTGGCCTTCACGGGTGTAAACGTAAACGCATTCAATAGCTCTGTTTAATAGCTTGTCTAAGTCTTGTTGAGTTCTAGTAGCTAGTAGAATAAACTTACCTACTTGCTTTAGACCGTTTTCGTAAGAAGGATCTCGGCGATGACCGAAAGCCTCGAGCATAGCTCTTTTACGAATACTTACACCAAGCTCATGTCGAAGCTTTTTACTCATCCTCGTTATCTCCCTTAGGTGCATTTTCAGACCAGTCTCTTAGCATTTGGTGAAATACTTGTACTGCTTCTTCATCTGTCCTAAAGGGAGGAGTTAGACCCATAGCATCGACTTCCTTATTGGTAAGCGGACGTTCTTTGCGCTCACCTTCAGGAACAGGTACAGAAACAACTTCTCGAACTTGCTTGACTGGCTTGTGACCAGCCCTGATAAAGTCTACAATGAAGTTAATGTCAGCATTACTGTCTTTGTATTTAACTACAATGAAGTCATCCTGCTTGTTTCCGTATGCCATAGTATTCCATAAAGCCATAGCAGCTTTATGTGTTTTTCTCATATTTACCATTTCAGGTTCTCGACCTAGTTTGATAATACGAAATTCTATTTTTGGGTTACTCATAGTTTCCCCCATCTGGGTACGTGACTACTGCCACGCTATTTTGAGTTGATTGAAAAAAAAAATTGGGAGTTAGTTGCCCCCTGACGTCACCTTTTTACTCCCTATACAGGGATACTCTAATATCTACTGAAACAGTAAATAAAAGAACACTCCCGAAGGAGGTAAAAAAGTGACGCCAGGGGGCATCGGGATCACTTAAGAAGCAATCCCATATTTATCAAAAAGATCCTCAGCTTGAGCTGTAGGATAAGCGCCTTCAATAGAAGGAGCAGGTGTTTCCTCTGTAAGAGGGTTACGTGTGTGTACAACGCCGTTATTATCAATAAAATAGTTCATCAGTTTTCTCCAATTGAGTTAAAATTTAGTAATGTTTAATAACCAGGTGACTATCACCAATAGTTGTTTTAATGTTAGTGCAGAACTTATGTGTTCCGATTTCTTGAACCTTGTCTGAGGCTCTTTTAGCCATAGCTGTTACTTCCTTCTCTGTAAAATTAAAAAGAGCTTGAGCTAAGTCAGCGTTAGAGTGAACCTCGTCAGCTAGCTCTGCTTTACAAAAGTTTTTGTATGCAGACAAAGTAACTAAGGCGTATAAGACATCTTCACGTTCTGAGGCGCTTTCAGCTTTAACAGGAACAGAAAACAAAGTAAAGATAGCGATAGTAAGTAATGTGAAACGTTTAATCATTTTGTATTCCTTAAGATTTAGGTGCACCACAGTAATACGTTGACATTTTCAAATCTTTAGTTACTGTTAGAGTACCGGCAAATTCACTGATTAGGTCAGAGTCGTTTTCGAAAGCAGCTATCTTAACTTCTTTCATGAGAGCCTCGCATTCTTCCATGTTAGCAACCTCAGTTACCTCTGGTGTTTGAAGCAAAGCGATAGCAATAAAAAACATTTTCATAATAGTACCTTACATAAAATGCAGCAATTCAGCTGCGATAAAAATAATGCTGCCTGCAATTAAGCTGATAGCGATTTGTTGCCATAGGTTTTCAACTTTAATAGCTAAGAATCCTAGGGCTGCACTAATAATAATCAGCACATAAAAAACGTGCATATAATGAAAGCCTTCCATCTTACAAAGCCTTCAGCTGAGATACATAAGTCATTTTAGACTCATTTAGTTTTGTAATCTCTTTGTAAAGCATATCACGGTTTTTATAAGCAATGCGCTTTTCAGCACCGTGAGTTGTCTTAATAGCTTCATTATACTCTTCGATCTTTTCAAATTTAGCGAAGATATCAGTTTTAAGGGCTTTAATAGCCTTGTAGTATTGTCCTTTAGTCATTATTTTCTCCATATAGGTCTACCGAAGTTGTTTGTACAAACAGCAACTTGTAAACCAAGGGTTCCAGTTAATTCGTTTTGTCTATTCATTTTGTAGTTAGTTGCCTTATGCTTTAAGTATGAGTGACAAGCAGCCTTGTTATTAAATTCAATAACTTTAGCTTCACTCGCACCATAAGCAGAAATAGACATTGCTATAAGTAAAAATTTCATTTTACCAACCTAAGTTACGTTCTACACGACGATCACGCTTAACGGCGCAATAGTATTCATTAGAGTCATACCGGTTACGTTTAGCAGCTTTCTCACATTTTTCAAATGTTTGATAAGAGCCTTTCCAACCAGAAGTTCCATCTGCATTGTAGAAAAGTTTTGGGTTACCAGCATAAGACATCTGGATTGAGATAAGAATAATGGCAACAGCTACAAGAGCTAATTTTGTAATAAAGTTCATCGTTTTTCTCCGTTAGGTTTAAATTAAAAGGTTAACAAGTTTCCCAGATGTTACTAATTATAGTAACTACAAGCTGATAACCAGGGTCTGTTTGGAAAAGTTCACATTTGCATTCATATGTGCCTTCTCCATCTGCCCAATCATCTGTGCCAATCTGAAGTTCTTCTTGATCCATGTATTCCATAGCATCAATAATATTATCGAAATTAAATGTTTCGACCTCTTTAGTTTGTACACTCATTGTATACTCCTTAGTCGTTGGCGTGTTTCTTCCAAGCCTTACGAAGCTTGTTACAATCGCTAATACCTACATCAGTACATACTTCAAAAAGCGTTACAGTAGCATGAACTTTACCACGAAGTTCTAACATAGTCATTTCGTGGTGCCATGCAAGCAGCCCTATATTAAGGAGGGTAGCGAATAGGATTGCGTAGCCTTGCCATAGAATAAGGCGCAAGGGGGTGATAATACGAGCATACACTCGTTTCTTCGCAGCTTTACGCTTACGAGCTTTGTTTTTTATCTTCAGCATTTTTAATCTCCACATACTGATAGTTGTAGTTCATAAAACGCTCCCTTGCCTTTTTCTCGAACGGGGAACGCTTCGGTTTAAATAGACTTAAAATAGATTTAATCATTTGATTTAACGACCTTTTCTTCGCCATTGTTCATAGTGACGTAGTAAATAGTTTGACCAACTTCAGTAACAGTAAGGGTAAAACCTTTGATGCGACCTTGTTGACGTAGTTCGTTTAAGATATGAATATCCATTGTAGTTCTCCATAGTAGGGTTAAGTTAAAAGTTATGCATTATCGTTATAATAGTCCATGCAAATATAATGGAAGTAAAGGTTGCCATAGCTAACTCCTTTGTGTTATTCCATATAAGAAAGGACAAAAACCCCACTTTTTTGTGCCCTTTTTCCTTAGTAAAATACCCCCAATCTCCGAAGAGACCAGGGGTAAAATATTGTAAGCTACCACTTGACTTTATTAGCCCAGTATGCAGCTGACATTTTGCCTTTAGCGATGTTAGGTGCGTGTCGAGCTTTGAAGTTCTTACGCTTACGCTTAGTTGCAGCAGAGTCACTTGCTTTAGGTTTACCGGCTGTCTTAGCGCCTTGTGAACCGAAGCGGATCGTCTTTACTTTGTCACCAACCTTAGCAACAACAATGTGTGACTTGGTTGCATGACCAGGTGTACGTTTAGGTTTGTTGTAGCCTGATACACCAGCACTTGCTAGACGTGAGTCTTTCTTTGTGCCTTTAGTTTTTGCCATTGTTAGCTCCTATAGTTTTTTAATTCTTTGAAGAGTTATACCTAACCCCCATTTGCGTTTACCACAAACAGTAGGTTGAATATTATAGGTATGACTAAAGTATACTTCCCAACCAAAAAATAGTTTAATGCCTACAAAGTTGAATGGCATTTTAAATTTTGGATATTCAGGAACAGCTCCAGGTCCACCTTCTCCAGTAATAGTTCGTAAACCAAAAGGAAACACGCGATAAACTCCTTCTGCATCAAATTTAGTTTTGCTGCAAGAAAAGAATTCACCGTGTAATTTTCCCTCATGTTTACGAGCAGGGTGCATATCTATCTGAACTTTTCTAACTTTATTTTTGTTGTAGAAACCTCTTTTAGGTTTATAGACAAAGAAGTGAAAAGTTCTATGATAAGTAACTTTATATATTTCGCCTTTTTCCATTACTTAGACACCCTTAGTACCTTGCAAGGTTTATCTGACAAATTAGTTACAAGTCTGTCTGAAGATAGATTGTATACCTTATACGGCTCTAAAACAACACCTTCACATTCAACTTCTTGACCAAATATTACTTTACAAACACTGTCTGCTTTTTCAATAATAGCAGAGGAGTTTGGAGCAACATCCTTGTTAACCCTGTTCCAAGAACCAATAGATCCCTCTGTATGAGTTAAGCAAAAGAAGCTTGCAGTGTCGGATACTACTTTCATTTCTGAGTAGTTAACAGCTAAACCCCACTGTAAAAGCCAAGGAGACCAATTTGTAGCCTTGCCTAAATAGTCATAACGAATTGTTATAATTCCAGGCTCTCTAGTAATAAGAGAAGTGCTAGTAGAAAGAATAGGATCAGTTTGCATTTCTGCCCAGTATGCATCAGCATCTTCTTCAGAAATTTCATTTTCCCATTTCCAAGTTTGTTGAAAGCTTCCTTCTGTAATCGTATGAACAAGGATTGCTCGATGTACATTGTTAAGAGTAGGGTGGAGATCAGAAGATTCAGTGTAAACACTATGGTCTTTAAGTTCTCGTCTAAGTGCATAAGAATCTTTAGGTTGATTTAAACAAGTAGTAACCTTGATACCTTCACTGTAAGATTTAGCTTCTCCAAAAACAAAATTAATTTCAAAGGACATTACAAATCTCCTTCATCTGTAGGGGCTCCAGGAATAAAGTGGTTTACCAAGATTACCTCTTCAGTGTCAGATTTTTCATAGTTAAACTCTTGCCCAACTAAATTTTTAAGACCCTGCGCCTTCACGCTATTGTCTTTATAAGTTTCTTGTACTACGATATCACTACAAACTGTAGGTGCCACCTTAGCAATAGCATCAATTACTTCTTGTGAGGTAACGTCACCGTAGGGGACTACATCAAAAGCCATTGATTGGTAATCAATAGCTTCTCTAGCAGTTTCATCGCTTGAGAAAGAAACAAGCAATTGCTGTGTTTCCTCTATGTATCCTGATATGTATAATTTATATTTCATTACTATAATCCTTAATTATTTAATGTTAATCTACGCACTTCTGCCGCCTACAGTTCCGCTTAGTCCACTACCTCCGTTAATAAAGGTAGAGCCTACTTGATAGTAGCCACGAGTACCGCCTGTGCCTCCAGCACCTCGCCATGATAGCTGGCTGGGGTTAAGGCTTTCGGCTGCACCTGCTACTCCATCAGCACCTAAACCACCGCCGGTTCCTGCGTTATTGCCGCCTGCCCCGCCTGCTGTAGCGGTTCCATTACTGCCGTTAGTACCTAGGTTATTAACATTATTGCCAGTGCTAGTAGGTCCTCTTAAACCGCCAGAGCCGCTATTTACACCAGCACCGCCACCGCCGCCACCTCCAGAGGTGCCTGTATTAGTTGTCGTATTAGCTTTAATGTCAATTACCGAACTCATGCCGCTGCCTCCACCGCCACCGCCACCGCCGCCGCCATAGACAGAGCCGTTGTTAGTAACCGTGCAGGCAAACTGCCCTCTAAACGCAGGACCTCCCGTTCCGCCATTAGCGCCTGGGAGTACAATGGTAGCCCCACCAGTGATATTACCACCAGCACCACCATTACCACCTCGACCCTTAATTGTGCCGTTGTTAGTAATGTTAATTACATCACCAGAAGACCAACCAGTTCCAGTATCAAAAGCATAAGTGCCAGTGCTTGTAGAACCTACGGTAACTCCTGAGTTAATTGTTACATTTACTGTAGTCTTCCCAGCAGAATACGTACCGCCTTTACTACTAAAGATGTTGTAGTTGTTTGTATTGCTTGCAATTACAAGATTAATGACGACGCTATTAGAGGCACCATGCCATTCACTTACAGACATCTGAGCACCAGAAGACTTACTAATAAGTCCCCTGATGTCAGTGTCGTTTAGGCTTACTTGAGTGCCTGTTGTGCCGCCAGCTTCAATGTGCAAATCGTTTAGGCTAATTTGTCCGCTAGTTTGAAGAGCCATTTTTCAGCTCCTCAATTTCTGCTTTCAATTCCTTAACTGCTTCAACAAGCAAGCCAATCACTTGGTCATACTGCACAGTCTTATATGTCTCGCCTTCTTCGCCGTGGAATACAGCCTCATCCTCAATGACAGCAGAAGGGAGAACCTTCTCTACGTCTTGAGCAATCAGGCCAGCCGACTTGCGGTCATCCTTGAGGTAGGTAAAGGTGCAACCATTAAGTTGCTGCACTTTGGTCACTGCATTCTCGATAGGTGCAATGTCTTTCTTGAGGCGAATGTCTGAGATGGTGGTGGAGTATGCGACCACGTTGCCATCAACGTGGAGGTCTCCATCGCTTTCCAGACGCATATTTTCTGCATTGTTGGAATTAAAACGCAGATAGCCCAAGCTGTTATTGTATATCATACCGCCGACAAAATCATCGTCAGTGTCGCCAATCAAAATGCCGCCCTCACTGTCTGTTGCGGTTTTTATCTGAACATAGTTATTACCAGATGCCTTCTGCAATCTCAGGGTGGACTCACTATTAAAGGCGTCGCCGCTATCTGAGCCAATAAGGACATTCCCGCTGCTGTCGATGCGCATTTGTTCAGTTTCATTATTACCAAAAATTATACTTCTTGCCGAAGAGTTTTGATATATCTGCATCCCTGTGGCGTTTAAGGCAATAGCCCCACTGTAACCATTGCCTTCAAGAATAAGTTGACCATCTGCGCTATTTGACATAGCGATGTCAGTTTGGTCTTTAACGTGTAATTTGCCGCTTGGCGAATCCGTGCCGATGCCTACGTTGCCGCTGCTGTCGATGCGCATTTTTTCAGCCCCGTTTACATTAAAGGAAAGGCTATTGCCAGAGTATGCGTTTATATTGAAGGTGTTGCTGGAGGGGATTGTATAAATAGAGCCAACGGCCGTTGTGCCATTATTTTTATAATAAATTGTATAGGCTCTGTCGTCACTTGACCTGCCAACTAAACCAAGACCCAATCCATCAACAGAAGCGGCGACTGTTAAATCTCTACCTAACGAACTCGTGCCGATGCCGACTTTATTATTTGTGCTGTTAACATACAGCGTGTTGGTGTCAACAGTCAGGTCGCCAGTCATGGCTACGTTACCGCCAAAAGTACCACCACTAGCAGCTGATACGAAATCAGTTGGAAGTGTTGGAGTATTAGAGATATTTGAGTAATCAACATTTGCTACTTCAAAGACATCAAAGGCCATAACAGTAAGCTCTTGATCAGTTTGAGCACCGGAAGTTAGCACAACACTTGTGCCGTTAGTGGCTGTGTAGTCTGTAGTGTTTTTAAGAACGATACCGTTAAGGGTAACGATAATCTTATCTGCAGTGTATGC
>Ga0209653_1001362_pt1 | contig 19796 bp, 19 predicted proteins | sample SaaInl6LU_22_DNA_FD_184644 | JGI IMG/M metagenome (GOLD analysis project Ga0209653, IMG submission 184644) | Marine microbial communities from expanding oxygen minimum zones in the Saanich Inlet - ESP_116LU_22_DNA (SPAdes) (version 2) | ecosystem: Environmental > Aquatic > Marine > Intertidal...
AAAATAAAGGTGTTGCAGAAGTTAGCAATGGAAATATATTTGTTTTAAAAGGAAATACGATTAAAACACCATCTTTATCAGAAGGGTGTATTAAAGGTATAGCACGGAAGAAAATTATTGAAATTTTAAAAAAAAATAAAGAGTATAAATTAGAAGAGACAAAAATTTCTCCTTTCGAAATTCAAAAAGCTGATGAGGTTTTTATTACCAATACAATAATGGGGGTTCAACCTGTAAGTCAATACAAAAAGAAAAAGTTTGGAATTGAATTTGGAAAAAAGTTAGCAAAAAATTTTAAAATACTTCAAATAACAGGATAGCATCTAATTTAGATTAAAATCATTAGGGGCATTAGACCATAGCTTATAGTCACCTCCTTTTTGGATTAGTTTATCTTTCCATAACGTTTGCTCATTACTAGCAAGAATGTTATCAAAATCATTATCGGTAGCGAACCAAGAATTTTGGTTCATTTCTTTTTGTAGTTGATGTTTTTCCCAACCAGAGTAACCTAAAAAGAACCGAATGTCGTCTGTTGTAATTTTGTTGTTCATTAACAACTCTCTGAGAGATTCAAAACTACCACCCCAGTATATTTGATCAGAAACTTTTATACTATCAGGCAATAAATCAGGAATTTTATGTATAAAATACAAATTGTCCTGCTCAACCGGTCCACCTTGATAAATAGGAAAATAACACTCTAAATCTGGTATCAAATCATTCATCGTGTATTCTAAAGGTTTATTCAGTATAAATCCTACAGAGTTCTTTATAGTATGCTCCGTAAGTAATATAATACTTCTTTTAAATGAAGAGTCATTTAAAATAGAGGGTTCTGCAATTAGTAAACACCCTTTTTGTATTTTCAAAATAATATCATTTTACTCTAAATATAAGGAAAAACAATTCAAAAAAAAAACTCTCTTTACAGGTAAAGAGAGTTTTATCTATTTTTAGGCTAAAGAGCTTAGTTTACAGCGTCAGTTAATCCTGCACCAGCTTTAAATTTAGCTACATTTTTAGCAGCAATTTGTATCGTTTCTCCAGTTTGAGGGTTTCTACCGCTTCTTGCAGCTCTGTTAGATACAGAAAATGTACCAAAACCAACTAAAGCAACTTTCCCACCACCTTTTAGAGCAGAAGTTACGTTAGAGGTAAAAGATTCTAAAGCAGCTTTTGCTGCAGCTTTTGAAATTCCTGCGTCAGCAGCCATTGCGTCGATTAAATCAGACTTGTTCATAATAAATAAATTTTTAATTAAATTGAATATATTTTTTGCTTATTAGCTTAACAAATATATACGGAATAAGGGTTTATACAAATTTCAGTGTAAGAAAAAGCTTGTTTTGTTAATAAAAGACAGGCAAATGTTAATAAAGATAATTTGATTTGTAAAAAATACTGTAAAACCTTATTAATAAAGGATTCAAGTTGTTTTAGCTACATCAGAAAAAGAAAAACCATTCAACAAACTCTTTGTGTCCATTTTTTTCTTGCCAGAGAGTTTTATTTCATCAATAATTATAAAACCATTTTTTACAGCAACTTTGAGTTCTTTTTTTGATACAATGATTTTTCCCACAGTAAAATTATGCGACATGACTGCTTTACGAACTCCATAAATTTTTGCATCTATATGTTCCTTGTCATTCATAATGGTTGTCCAAGCAGCAGGAAAAGGATTTAAGCCTCTAATTTTATTATAAATATCTTCTAAAGATGCTGACCAGTCAACTTTGGTATTTTCTTTAGTTAATTTTGGTGCTAATTTTTCATCTGCAATTGGTTGCTGTGTTGTTGTAATGTTGTTTTCAGCAATAACACCCGCTGTTTTAATAACCAACTTAGCACCTAGGTTCATGAGCTTATCGTGAAGAGTCCCCACAGTTTCTGTTGCTGTTATTTCAATTTCTTCTTTTAGAATAATTGCTCCTGTGTCAATTTTTTCATCAATAAAAAATGTAGAAACTCCTGTTTTGGTTTCTCCATTAATTATAGACCAATGGATTGGAGCCGCACCTCTGTAATTGGGAAGTAAAGAAGCATGTAGGTTAAAAGTTCCAAATTTTGGAAGTTGCCAAACCAATTTTGGTAGCATTCTAAACGCAACCACTATTTGCAAATTAGCATTAAATTCTTTAAGCTTATTTATAAATGATACGCTTTTTAGGTTTGTAGGCTGTAAAATTGGAAGATTCGCTGTTTTCGCGTATTTTTTTACTGCAGATTCATTTATTTTTCTACCTCTTCCAGCAGGTTTATCCGGAGCAGTAATTACTGCGACTACATTATAATTGTAGATTACCAATTGCTTTAAAATTGCTACGGCAAAATCTGGTGTTCCCATAAAAACAATTCGCAGGTCTTTCATTATTTGTTATTTTAGAGTGTATTTGTTTTGTGCTGTTATAGCTATTTTTTCGTCTGCTAGTAATGTGCGCAAATGTATTAAAATGTCTTTTTCATTAGCCATTAAAAGCATACTAATTTCGTAAGAGGATAATTCTTTGTAGTTTTTTAATAGCCGTTTTACGGTATTTACAGTTGTTTTTTTTGAAGTTTTTTTGTCTTGTTGACAAACATCGCAAATACCACATTTTCTTGTGTTTTTCTCATCAAAATAATGCAATAACTGTATACTTCTACAAATGTTTTTATTGTTTATAAAGTTAAAAAAATCAGCTGCTTTTGTTTTTTTTTGCATTAAAAACGTTTTAATTTCATTAGAAAATCGCTGAATAGTAACATTATCTTCTCTAGGGACAAGAAACTTAAGTTTAGTTGATGCATTTGCTTTCTTATAAACAATACTTCCATTTCTATCTAATTGATTTAATAGATAGATGACTTTTTTAGAGCTCATCCCTGCTTTATTTGCTAAATAAAACTCATTAATTGTTGTTTCGTTGTTAAACAAACCACTATAAGTTCTTAATAATATTGTTATAAATTGGCGTATTTCTTTTGATGTGGTAGAATGTTGTAACAACGAACGGCTATTCACTAAGCATTGAATAGATGATTTACGGTTATAATTTTTTTCTAATTCAATAATTCGATGATTTTTTAAAACGGATAATGCTGTTTCAACAATAGGAATATAAAATTGATACTTTTCGCAGAATGCCAGTATATTAAAATCAAAGTAATTTTCTGAGACCTCCCCTAAAGATATTTGAAAGTTTTGGTATAGTTTTTTGTGTATTTCTTTGATGTCTAATAAACTGGGTAGGTTTTTTTTAAACTGTTGTTTTTGCAGTAAAATATCGCTTTCATTTTTTAATAAAATAGCAAATGCTTCTTTGCCATCTCTACCAGCCCTGCCTGCTTCTTGTACATAATTTTCTATACTAAAGGGCAAATTGTAATGAACTACCAAACCAATATTGCTTTTGTCGATTCCCATACCAAAAGCATTTGTTGCTACCATTATAGGTGTTTCTTCAGTTATCCATTTATTGAAAGCAGTTTCTTTTTCTATGTTTGGTAATCCTGCATGATAAAAACTGGCTTTAAGATTTTTTGAATTTAAAAAGTCAGCAATTTCAGTAGTGTATTTTCTTCTACTTACATATACTATCGCAGGTTTGGTGAACTTTGTGAAAATTTGAATTAATTTATCGAACTTATTTTCTACGTGTAAAACATGATATCCTAAATTTTCTTTAAAAAAAGATTTTTTAATTATTTCAGGTTCATGAAGATTTAAAACTTTGATGATATCTTTAATTACTTTTTTATTAGCAGTAGCAGTTAAAGCAATTGTTGGTATTTTTGGAAAAAGAGTATTTACTATTTTAATATTTCTGTAGGCAGGTCTAAAATCATGCCCCCACTCAGAAATACAATGCGCTTCATCTACAGCAATTAAACTTAATGTAAGTTCTTTTAGTTTTTGTTGAATTAATTTTGACTGTAAACGCTCTGGAGAAATGTAAAGAAATTTAATGTTACTAAATTTAATAGTATCAAAAAGCCGTACAATATCATCTTCTGAAGATTGAAAAGGAATTGTGGTTGCTTTAATTCCTTTTTGTTGCAATTGTTTTACTTGATCTTGTATTAAAGCAATCAAAGGAGAAACGACTAAACATACACCATCTTTAATTAATGCAGGAATTTGAAAGCAAATAGATTTTCCTCCACCAGTAGGTAGTAAGGCTATACAATCTTGATTTTGTAAAACCGTTGTAATTACAGTCTCTTGAGGAGCTTTAAAAGACGAAAACCCCCAATACTTTTTTAATATTTCTTTTGAATGTATCATTATTCGCAGTTAAGCGAATTTAAAATAAAATCAGCTCTTTTAGAAATTGTATTGAATGGAACTGTAAGTATTTTATAACCTAAAGATTCGTATGTCTGTCTTAAATAGTGGTCAATTTTTTTTGACGCGTCAAAGGATTCATAGCGTTCATTATCCTTAGTGTAAATTGTTTCCCAGGGCTTGCAATGAAAAATACAATCGTAGCTACACGCATTAGTTTTATCAGTAAATTCTTGAGGGTATACGGTGTTTGTATAATCAAGATAAGCAATAACATCTGGCACACCTCTATCAAAAAAAACAAACTCCTCAGTAGATTGATCTGTCTCTTTAAATTGCCTTACCCTACTTTGCAATAATAAACGACTAAATAGAATAGGCTCTTTTAAAAAAAGTTGATCAATCCCTTTTTTTTGAGCTTTTAAAGTAACTTCTCTAGATATTTCGGTTTTGCATAAATATCCTCTATTTGTCAATTCATTAATAATACTACTTTTTCCAGTTCCAGGTCCTCCTGTTAAGACAATTTTTTTAGTTTTTTTTAGCAATCAGAATAGAAATTAAATTAATATTTTTCCGTTATTGTAAGCTCAAAGTTACAAAACTAAATCATTCTCTTTGTAAAATTAATTTTTAATGTAATTTTGTAAGTACCGTTTTAAAAAAGCATTTATTTTATAAAAAATTTATGAGCGATAAAAGTGCGTTTTATGCTAAGCTTAAAAACCAATTAGAAGACACTAGTAGTTTCCCTTCAGACTATTTATATAAATTCATAGTTCCATCCACAAAAAACCAAGTTGCAGAAGTTGAGGCATTGTTTGTCGATACAGGCGCTGTTGTGCGTACTAAAAAATCAAAAACAGGTAAGTATATAAGTGTATCCATAGTTTTAAAAGTACATTCTTCTGATAAGGTTATTGAGTACTATAAAAAAGCAGAAAAAATAGAAGGAATCATTTCATTATAATTTTAAAAAATCCATGAAAAAATTAATTGTATTTATTTATTTAATTGCTGTTTCATCAGTTGTTTTTTGCCAGAAAAAAGGAAAAGTAATTTTTACAATAGATGATAATCCAACAACAGTAGGAGAGTTTCAAAGAGTTTATGAAAAAAATTTAGATGCTATTACTGGCGATGATGCAAAAGATGTTATTAATAATTTGAACTTATATATTAACTATAAGCTAAAGGTTAAAGAGGCTTACAAAATAAAGTTAGATACTTTAGATACTTACAAAAGAGAAATAGTCACTTACAAAAACCAGCTGGTAGCACCTTATTTAAAAGATACCACAACTTTATCTAAGTTAGTTAAAGAAGCTTATTTTAGAACAAAAAACGAGGTAAAAGCAAAGCATATTTTAATTCGTTTACAAAGTAATGATCTGCCAAAAGATACGCTAGAAGCATATCAAAAAATTAATGCAATAAGAGATAGAATTATCAATGGGGAGTCTTTTGAAAAAGTCGCTGTAGAAACTTCAGAAGATATTTCTGCAAAAGATGATCCAAAAACCGGAAGAAAAGGAAATAAAGGAAATTTAGGGTATTTTTCTGCCTTTAGAATGATATATCCCTTTGAGGTAGCAGCTTATACTACAAAAGAAGGAGAAGTATCTTTACCTTTTAAAACTAGGTATGGCTATCATATTGTAAAAAATGAAGGATTTAGAAAGTCTTTAGGTAGTATTGAAGCTGCACACATTTTAATAAGAGACACTTCTGCAATTGGTAAAAAGCGAATAGATAGTGTTTTTGCAAAATTGGAAAATGGAGGCAAGTTTAATGAATTAGCGGAGCAGTACTCAGAGGATCCAGGGTCTAAAAGTAATGGAGGTAGTTTAGGGAAATTTTCTACAGGACAAATGGTGAAACCTTTTGAAAATGCTGCCTTTACACTAGAAAAAGAAAACGCTTATTCCCAGCCATTTCAAACAAGATTTGGCTGGCATATTGTTAAACTCTTAAAAAAACATCCTGTCCCAAGTTTTGAAGATTTAAAAGAAAGCTTAGAAGATAAAGTGAAAAGAAGTTCAGCAATAGAAAGCTCAGATAAGGCACTTTTAGCAAGACTTAAAAAACAGTATGCAGTTACGGAGTATGAAGAAGCAAAAGAAATTTTAAATAACAAAAATATTAGAAGAATAAATACGGATTCTTTACAAAGTATCCTGTTTAGTATTGATCAAAAAAACGTAACACAAGAAGATTTTGTAAGCCATACAAAAAACAGAAGACATAAGCCTATTTATATGCTCTATAAAGAGTTTTTTAATCAAGAAATAATTGATTACTACAAAGAAGATTTAGTTAATATTGAGCCAGAATATGCTGCCATCTTGAAAGAGTATGAGGAAGGCCTGTTGCTTTTTGAATTAATGCAGCAAAAAATTTGGGATAAATCTTCAAAAGATTCTATTGGACTTCAAAAGTTTTACAACGAAAATGTAGTACAATACAAATCAAAAGATTTAGACAGTATTAAAGGACAAGTAATAAATGATTATCAAACATACCTTGAGAAACGTTGGATTACAGATTTACGAAGTACGTATGATGTTGAAGTAAAAAACAAACAATTAAAAAAATTGATCAAGTATTATCGTAAAGAAGATTAAATGAAATATCTAGTTACTTTTTGGGTTGTATTATTATTTTTTTCTTGTGATTATTTTAACATCAAAGAAACAACTGGTAGCAGTACCAATATTGTAGCAATTGTAAATACAGAGAAGTTATTTAAAAATGACATTAAGGAAATTCTTCCAGAAAATATAAGCAAACAAGATAGTATAGTAATTGTAAAGAGTTATATTAAAGACTGGGCAATTCAGCAGCTCCTTTTAAAAAAGGCAACTAATAATAGTTCTTTAGCAACACTAAACGAAATTGATAAACTGGTCAAAGACTACAAAGAAAGTCTGCTCATAAACAAGTATAAAGAAGAATTAATTAAACAACAATTAGATACTATTGTTAAGATTGATGAAGCGGTATCGTATTACGATATACACAAGGAGAATTTTAAATTAAATGAAGCGTTAATTAAAGTAAGATACCTTCATTTTGGAAACGACGTTACTGATAAAGAAGAGTTTACCTCTTTATTTAAGTCAGATGAGATAGAGGATTTAGAAAACTTAGAAGAATCTCAATTAAGTTTTAAATTTCACTATTTTAATGATTCTACTTGGGTTGCTTTAGATAGGGTATTGTTAAAACTTCCTTTTTTTAGAGAAGAACTTTTGCAAAAAACTAAATACATAGAAAAACAAGACTCTACAGGGGTATACTTGCTTGCGGTAAAAGATATTTTACAGCGTAATAATATTGCTCCCGTTCATTATATAATACCAACCATAAAAACAATGATTTTACATAAACGTAAAGTTGAGTTAATAAGAAATATCGAAAAAATATTAATAGAAGATGCAACAAAAAACAATAATTTTAAAACATATTAAACCTTTTTTACTATTCATATACCTGTGTGTAAGTTTTCATGTTTCAGCTCAAAAAGTAAAAGTTGACGGTGTTGCTGTTGTTATCGGAAAACACATTGTTTTAGATTCCGATATCGAAAAATTTAAGCAAGAAGTTACAGAGAGAAGTGAAGGGAAAATAGAAATTTCTGATTGCGATATGTTAGAAGAATTAATGCAACAGAAGCTATTAGCACATCACGCAATAATCGATAGTGTTATTGTAACAGATACCCAAGTTGCTGCTAATGTAGAAAGAAAAATTAGTTACTTTAAGCAACAATCAGGAGGAAATATTGATAAAGTAGTGCAATTATACGGTTTCAATGATGTAGATGATCTTAAGAAAGAGATGACTAGAGTAGAGATGGAAACCATGCTAATTCAGGAGGAGCAAAGAAAAATTACTGGAGAAATAACTGTTACCCCAGAAGAGGTAAGAATTTATTACAACAGTTTAAAAGATAAAGGAGAATTACCAGAATTACCTGCAGAAGTTAAGTTGGCTCAGTTGGTGATAGATATAAAGCCTACCCAAAAGGCAAAAGAAAAGGCAATTGAAAAATTAAAACAATTAAAAAGAGAAGTTGAAGAAGGTTCCAGTTTTCGTTTAAAAGCAATTATCAACTCCGAAGATCCGAGTGTTACTCAAAATGGAGGAGAGTTTGCAATAACAAAAGAATCTGGTTTTGTAAAAGAGTTTAAAGAAGTTGCTTTTTCTTTAGATATAGGACAAATTTCAGCACCTTTTGAGACGATGTTTGGCTATCACATTGTGCTGTTGAAAGAAATAAAAGGAAATACTAGACTGGTCTCACACATTTTAATACAACCAGAAATTCCTGATAGTAAAGTGTTAGAAGCAAAAGAAAGAACTGAAGAAATACTAGAAGAAATTAAGTCTAAAAAAATAACTTTTAAAGAAGCGGTTAAAAAATACTCTACAGATAAATTCACTAAGAATAACGAAGGGTTATTTATGAACCCTAAGACAGGAGAGGCTACTTTTGAGTTAATTAGAATGGATGCAGATTTATATGCTAGAGTAAGCGAACTTAAAGAAGGAGAGATGACTCCTGTTTTTTACGATCAAACTAGAGATAGTAAGATGTATAAATTCATAAAGCTTTTAGAAAAGACAAATACACACAAAGCAGATTTGATAAACGATTATGAGAAAATTCAGAATTTAGCACTACAAAAAAAGCAAGAAGAAGCTATAGAAAAATGGGCTAAAGAAAAAATTGTAGCTACCTACATTAAATTAGGAGAAGAACATCAAAAGTGTACTTTTAAAAGAAATTGGAAGAAAACACAGTAAGATAAATATCAGAAAGTTTACGACATAAAGGAATTTGTTAAACAGTTCGATGTTTTACCATAAGAAAACAATAGAACAAATACGAGTAGCAAGAGATTGTTAACTTGATTCTCTTAGAATAAGTTGTTTTGGTAAATAACCCTACAGCAAACCAAAATGAAATTGTACAGTTCTTATTTTTTGAAAGAATAAATTACTGTGACACAAAAATTAATTCGAAAAATACTTAAAACCGATACTGTAATAGCGTATTTTTTTTGTTTAGTAAAAAACAAAATCTATTAAATCTTATTAGACGTAGTAAAGCAATGCTTATATTGATTCGTAGTTCCATGACTGAAAAACTACTAATGGCAGAAAGTTACATGCTGTAAATTCAGGAAACTATATCACCTTTGTTATAATTCTTCTTTTTCAAAAAAGCTAAATACGTTTCCACCATAACGCTTGCCATAGCTGTAATTTTTATGATCAGAAACATCTGTATGCTTAGAATGTTCTATGATTAAAATGCCTTTATCGTTCAAAAGGTTCTTTTTAAAAACAAGATCTGCAATTTTTAAAAACTCCTGTTCTGAAAAATTATACGGAGGATCAGCAAAAATTACATCACTAGTTAAAGTAGTTTTTTCCAAAAAGGAGTAGACATCATTTTTTATAGCATTTATTGGTAGGTCTAAGTTTTTGGCGGTGTTGGTAATAAATTTCACACAAGCATAATGAGCATCAATAGCAACAATTTTTTTAGTGCCTCTAGAGGCAAATTCGTAGCTAATATTTCCTGTTCCCGAAAATAAGTCTATTACCTGAATAGCATCAAAATAAAAAAAATTGTTTAAGATATTAAACAACGATTCTTTAGCCATATCAGTTGTTGGACGAACAGGTAAGTTTTTAGGTGCAGCTATTCTTCTTGCTTTGTGTTTTCCTGAAATAATTCTCATTATCCTAATAAAATAAAATTACTGTGTTTGTCTGCTTTTAAGTTGGTGAAAATACCATTATTACTCTCTAAAAATAAAATATTTCTAATGTAAGTATATGCGATTTTAAATAGCTCAGAACTTTTGGTAATTTTACCGGAAAAGAAAAGTGGTGTTTTTTCTTTATCCAAGTTTAGTTGTTCCATAACAAACAAGATGTAGTATATAAAATCCTCTTTAGTATTATAATTGAAATTATTGTAAAGAATTAATTTTTTGTTTTCAATAACAATTACATCAAAAGATTTTTCAGCAACATTAACAAATACTTGTTTTTTTATGGTGGCATGTGCATTAATTATTTTTGTTATCAATACAGTTGCATGATGTTGGTATTCAAATTCACCAAAATTTTGAAATAAATAATTATTAATATTTACATAAGGTATGTAAATGTTTTTCGCACCAATTTTTTCGATATTATCAAAAGTAATTAGGTCATTTGGAAGCGTTTTAATTGTATAGTTCAAGTAGTCCTTTAGGTGTGCTTCGTTGAAATATTCATCTGGCACAATGCTAGTTAAATTGTTTTGATGAATAACCAATACTTTATTAAAATCTCTTTGAAGATTGTTGTCACTTTTAAAAATTGCTGTTATTTCTTTAAGTAGACTCTCAGGATTTTGTAATACGTTGGAAAAATAATATTCTTTAAAGAAAAGCGTTTTCTTAGTATCAATTTTTTCAATACAAAAAGAAAATCCATCCAAACTAAATTGGATGGATAATTTTAAATTCTTTATCGTTTTTGGTACTATTGTATTACTCGTTAGCATCAGTTTTTTTATCGTAAGATGGAGGCCAGTTTCCTGCAGTAGAAACTTCATCTAGTGAGCCAACAGAAACAAATTCTCCTTTAATTTCATCAGTAGCAATTGCTTCCAATTCTTGTTTTACTAGAGATTCATTCATTCCCTTTAAAATATTGGTTTTTTCAGTTTGAGCTAAAAAAGTAGGTACATATAAACCTTCTATTTTTTGTATTTCTCCACTAAAAATTTCAAATTCTTTATTTTCTAAACCAGGTACCTTAAACATATTTTTGTAATCTCTATCTTTAAAATACTTTAAAACTGGCTCAAAACCAATCGTGTCAGTTACTTTTCTTTCTTCTTGTACAATAATACCGCCACCTTTATTTACATTCTCTATTACTGTGTTTACCTCGGTAAGAGCTATCTGTCCACTATCAATAAATTGAACTAACCAATCTTTATTATCTGTATACACGCCTTTTGCTTCTTTGTAACGTACTTCTGCATCTCTAATTATTTTTAGATGTTCAATTACTTTGGAGAAACGCTTTACTTTTTCTTTTTCAAATTTAATAGGCTCCATGATACCTCCATAAATTTTGTAAACAAGAAAAACAGAGGCTGATAAAAGTACTATAGAAACCAACCATTTTAATTTTAAAGGTAAGAATTTTACTACTAAAGTAGCGATTAAGAAAGCAACGATTACTGCTACTATAATTATTCCAATTAGTCCCATTTATTTTAAAAATTTAATAGTGTCAAGGCAAATCTACAATTTTTTTTTTCGAATCAAAACTTTTATTCAAAGTAATGTATCTTTGAATTTTTGTGCAATTTATGATTAGAAAAATTGAGGTATTTTATAAGCATCTGCTACATGATTTTCCATTTGCTCCAACAAAAAAACAAGCTGAAATGTTGCAGTTGTTATGTGAATTCACATTGAATGAGGAAAAGGAAGATCTGTTTTTGTTGAAAGGATATGCAGGAACTGGAAAAACAACTACTATAAGTACTTTTGTAAACAATTTGTGGAAGGTAGGTAAAAAAGCTGTTTTATTAGCACCCACAGGAAGGGCTGCAAAAGTTATTTCTGGTTATTCTAAGAGACCTGCATATACAATCCATAAAAAAATTTATTTCCCAAAAAAAACAGCAGCTGGAGCGCTAGATTTTACCTTAAAAGCAAACAAACATAAAAACACCTTTTTTATTGTAGATGAGGCTTCTATGATTCAAGATAGAAAGCAAAACCAACAATTATTTGCAGCCGGTTCTTTACTCGACGATTTAATAAACTACGTGTATTCAGGTACAAATTGCAAACTTATTTTTATCGGAGATACAGCTCAACTTCCTCCTGTAAAATTAGAGGTTAGTCCTGCTTTGAGTTCAGAAACACTCCACTATGATTTTAACAAAACCATTACAGAAATAGAGTTGAATGAAGTAATGCGCCAACATGAAGATTCCGGTGTTTTAGCAAATGCAACAATACTTCGTAAATTAATTGAAGCAGAACAACTTCAACACACGTTTAATTTGAATTTTCCTGATGTTGTAAGACTTACAGACGGGTATGATATAGAGGATGCTTTAGTTAGTGCATACCAAGATTCTATTGAAGACAGTGCTTTTATAGTTCGCTCTAATAAAAGGGCAAATTTATACAATCAACAAATTCGAACCAGAATACGCGACTTTGAAAATGAAATTGCTACGGGTGATTATGTAATGGTCGTAAAAAATGACTATTTCTGGATAGATGAAAAAAGTGAAGCTGGTTTTATTGCAAATGGAGATATTTGTGAAATTCTACAGATCTATAAGATTAAAAAATTATATGGTTTTTCATTTGCAGAGGTAGCATTACGTATGATAGATTACCCGAATATGCCAGCTTTTGAAACTGTTATATTATTAGATACATTGGTTAGTGAAAGCCCTTCCTTAACTTATGAAGAGTCGAACAAGTTATATCAGGAGATTAAAGAAGATTACGCAGATGAAAAGTCAAAACATAAACAATATTTAGCGGTAAAAAAGAACAAGTATTTTAATGCGTTACAAGTAAAGTTTTCTTATGCGATAACTTGCCATAAATCACAAGGAGGACAATGGAAAACTATTTTTGTAGAACAACCATATTTACCAGAAGGGGTTTCAAAACCTTATTTTAGATGGTTGTATACTGCTATCACTAGAGCTCAAGAAAAATTGTATTTAATTGGTTTTCAGGAAGATTTTTTTGATGATTAGTTAAATAAATAACCCAAAGCTATAGTTCCATACCTATTAATTTCATTGGTTTGTAAACCTTTAGATTGAATAAAAATGAATAGCATAACCAAAATTAAAACGTTTTTTAATGTATCTAAAACCAACGTCAATATCTAAAACTAATGGATTTAAATCTTTAGTTACTGGACTAGAAGTATTTAAAAAACTTCCTTGTAAAGTAGCGTCATAAAAAGCCAATCTCAATGACGGTTTTACATATATAAAAGATTCACTCTCATTTAAAGTAATGGTATTGGCATTGTTTAGGTTAGAGTAAAAACCAACAGAATTTATTATTTCTTGTAGTTGTTTTAAACCAAATCTTGTGTATAAACCAGCCGATAAATTGGTGAATATTGTTCCTATATTTGTCTTAGAAGTCCATCCAAAATCAAATGTATTGTTTTTATTAGTATACAAATTAGTGGTGTAGTCTACCCTAAGGTTTACTGCAAGAGCATCTCTAATTTGATAATCCCAATCAGTTATATCTGCAAAATTGAAAAAATTATGAATAAATCTTTGTAGTTCTTCAGCATAAGATTTACTGCCTAAAGTACCAATTTGAAAAGAAAAACCTAAAATAGCTTCTTTTTTGTATACATTTCTTACTCCAAAACTTCCGTAAAAATATCCTGCAAAAGGTCTGTCATGATCTCCTTTATTACGTGTATTTGGCTTAATAGGGGTAAAGATATTTTGATTTAGACTTAAGTCAATTATTTTTTTTGATAGTTTAATATTGTTGTGTTTCTTTAAGAAGCTATACTCAAAAAAAACACCACTTGTATAGTATCTGTCTTTATATATTGAGATGTATAAATCATTGTCTGTAATAAAACGAAATTCTTTAGAGAATTTTTTTTGAGCATTTGAAGAATACACTAAAATGAAAAGAAAAAAGATTACACAATATTTCATGATTAACAAATATAATTGATGTTTTTAAAATGATATTTTTTTACTCTTTAATAAAAAAAAGATTATATTTTTAGGGGCCAAAATAAAATGAATGGATAGAGAAGACGGTTTAACAGTTCAAGATTTTAATGAAATTACTTCACAAAAAGAACTTTTAAAAAAAATAGCAGAAAAAAGTAGTCTTTATAAAAAGGTTAAAAGTGCCATTGATTATGAAAATGAGCTCCGTTTATTGCAAATAGAGCTTGTAAAGTTACAACACTGGGTATTAAAAGAAAAAAAACGAGTTGCTATCATATTTGAAGGAAGAGATGCTGCTGGAAAAGGTGGTAATATTAGAAGATTTATGGAGCATCTTAATCCACGTTCTACAAGATTAGTTGCACTTAACAAACCAACAGAAGTAGAAAAAGGACAATGGTATTTTCAACGTTACATAAAAGAATTACCAAATCCTGGAGAAATAGCTTTTTTTGATAGGAGCTGGTACAATAGAGCAGTTGTAGAACCTGTTATGGAATTTTGTTCTCAAGAACAATACAATGATTTTTTAATGCAAGTTCCTGAATTTGAGCATATGATGTATGAAGATGGAGTAGTTATTATAAAATTCTGGTTATCTATCTCTAAAGACGAACAATTAAGACGTTTTGAAGAGCGGATGCAAAATCCATTAAAACGATGGAAATTTAGTCCTGTTGATAAAAAGGGCCAAACATTGTGGGATAAATACACCCACTATAAGTTAGAAATGTTTTCAAAAACCCATACAACTTACAGTCCATGGGTTATTGTAAAAACAAATGATAAGAAAACAGCCCGATTAGAAGCCATGCGCCATGTGTTATCTCAGTTTGATTACGAGGGTAAAGAAGAAGCAAATACCATCTTAACACCAGACCCAAATGTGGTAATGCGTTATTATAGATCGAATGTTCAAATAGATTAAAATTATGGAAAAAGATTTGACTGAATCTCAGATTGAAAAATTAAACACAAAAAAAGCGTTAGTAGCATTACTCTTAAAAGAGCCTTTGAATATAGAAAGAAGTTTGCGTTATACAAATTATCAAAAGAGGCTTAAAAAATTACAAATTGAGCTAATTCGTTTACAAACTTGGGCAATAAATAAAAATGAGCGTATTATTATTGTCTTTGAAGGAAGAGATGCTGCTGGTAAAGGAGGAGCGATACGGAGGTTGACAGAACGTATCAACCCACGTTTCATGAATATTGTAGCCTTGCCAAAACCAACTGAAGACGAGCGTTCTCAATGGTATTTTCAACGTTATGTTGAGCAATTTCCGAAAGCAGGAGAAATTGTTTTTTTTGACAGAAGTTGGTATAATAGAGCAGTTGTTGAGCCAGTTAATGGATTTTGCACACAAGAGGAATATAACGTTTTCATGAATCAGGTTAACGAATTTGAACGAATGATTTTAGAATCAGGTATTCATTTGGTGAAAATATACATGTCTATATCAAAGAAAGAACAAGCCAAACGTTTTGCAGATATAAAAAGCAATCCTTTGAAGCAGTGGAAAATGTCTAAATTAGATGAGACAGCACAAGATTTATGGAATAATTATACCGAGTATAAGAATGCAATGTTTGACAAAACAAACACAAAGATTTCTCCTTGGAGAATCATTCAAGCCAATCGAAAAACTTCTGCAAGAATAGAAGCTATTCAACACATACTCAAAAGAATTCCTTACGATAAAAATTTAGCAGTATAAGCTAGTATACAAATCGATGTTGTTATCAATAGATTAATCTAATAAAAATGACACATACCTTATTCGTTATTTCAAAAATCGTTTTTAAATTTTCTTTATTAGAATTTGAAGTACCATTTGAGAATTTGGGATCTATAGAGGGTAGCTAAAAACCTTAAAAGACAGATAAAAAAAAGGGCATCTAGTATTAGTGTTATTATAAGTAGTAACAGCAATAAAAGGTTTTTTATTTAAAGGGATGTCATAGCGTTTTGAAAATCCTTTCATTGTTTTTTTATTTTCTCCAAATGAAACAGAATACTTCGGGTTTTGATGAGAAAAATTGAATGGATTAAATGTAAATCAAAGATTTTGTAAGGTTTCCAGAGCATTTCTGTAAAAAGAGCTAATATATTTAACACTAAAAAATAGACTGATGGGAAAATTAAAATAAGTAGCAGCATAAAAAAACCAAACTCAGATTATTTAACTTCTCCTAAGCATTATGTGTACAAATGAACTTCTTCGTTTTTGCCAATCTTTTTTGCAATACTAGCTGCAATTTTACGCAACAATTTTTTCTGTTCCCCCTCTAATATTAACTTATAACAAGCAGTTTTGAAGAAGTTATCTGCAGATATTGTTGTAATCGTTGGTATAGTAGTACTTTTGAAAATAAAATAAAAAATTTCTTATAAAAACTGAATTAAAATAAAGTTAAGAATGTGTTTACAAATTGGTGATATAGTAGCTGTTTTAGATGATATTATAAAAGGAGAAGTAGTAGCTTTGGAGGGTGGTTTGGTCACGCTAATTACTAATGACGGCATGCATTTGAAGTTTACAACAAAAGAGTTGGTTAAAATTGATAAAGAACAACACGAATTATCAAAATTTATAAACATCAATAATCGACTTTTACAAGAAAAAGCAAACCCAAAAACCACTAAAAAAAGTATATTTACCAAACAAAAAAATGAAGTTGTTTTAGAGGTGGATTTACATATCAATCAATTGGTAAAATCCACTAAAAATTTAGATAAATTTGACCTCCTGAATTTACAATTAGATACTGCTAAAAGAAAACTTGAATTTGCTATCCAAAAAAGTATATCTAAAGTTATTTTTATTCATGGAGTAGGAGAAGGAGTTTTAAAATCTGAATTGACAGGATTACTTTCTAAATATCCTGTTAAATTTTTCGATGCTTCCTATAGAAAATATGGTTTAGGAGCTACAGAAGTGTATATTTATCAAAACAAATAAGACCTACAATGAGAACGGTTTATTTAGATAATGCAGCAACAACAAAAGTTGATCACCAGGTGATTAAAGTAATTCAAAATTCACTAGCAGAGAATTTTGGAAATCCATCCTCTTCTCATAAATTTGGGAGGAAAGCAAAAACAGCTATAGAAAGCGCTCGCAAATCAATTGCTAAATCATTACATGTTTCTTCTAGCGAAATTATTTTTACTTCTGGAGGCACAGAAGCGGATAATTTGGTTTTATTTAATGCAGTCTTGAATTTAGGTGTTGAACGAATCATTACCTCTAAAATAGAACATCACGCAGTGCTTCATACATGCGAGTTTATAGTAAAAAGACACAATATAAAATTAGACTTTGTGAATGTTACTTCGCAAGGAAGCATTGATATACAGCATTTAGAAAGTTTGTTAAAAGATACTACAAAGAAAACCTTAGTTAGTCTTATGTGGATTAATAATGAAATAGGTAATATTTTAGATGTTGATAAGGTTTGTCAATTATGTAAGGTGTACAATGCTCTTTTACATTCAGACACTGTTCAAGTTGTTGGTCATTATCCAATTGATTTACAAAAAACGCCGATAGATTTTTTAGTAGCAAGCGCACATAAGTTTCATGGACCAAAAGGGGTAGGCTTTGCTTATTTTAAAAAAGGGTTTGGTATTCAACCCTTAATTTACGGAGGAAGCCAAGAGAAAGGAGCACGTGCGAGTACAGAAAATGTACACGCTATCTTAGGTATGGAAACAGCTTTAAGAAACGCTTTAGTAACACTTCAAAAAGATAAAAACTACATCGAAAGCTTAAAAGTCTATTTTATATCTGAGTTGAAATCACTATCTGACGAAATAAAATTTAATGGATGTTCAGGAGATTTAGATAAAAGTACTTACACAATTTTGAACGTACGTTTTCCAGTAAATAATAACATGCTTTTGTTTCGTTTAGATTTAGCAGGAATTGCAGTTTCTGGAGGAAGCGCCTGTCAGAGTGGTAGTAATATAGGTTCTCATGTATTGCGTGAGTTTTTAGAAGAAAAAGAAAAAGACAAAACTTCGGTTCGCTTTTCATTTTCAAAATATACTACAAAAGAAGATGTAAATTATACAATCGAACAACTAAAAAAACTATTGTAAATTAGTTCGCATAAGTATTATACTTAACTTATATTTTTTTCATACATAAGCGTATACAAACTACTAATTTTTATAGTTAAAAACATATTTCATTAATGCATAAAGGAACAGATGGAGAACGAGTTTTGCAAGCTGAGCAAAGCACAGAAAAGAAAGCAAAACGTTTTTACGAAAAGCAGATGAAAACGGTACTCAATAAAAAAATGCAAACTTTTATTGAGCAACAAGAAATGGTATTTATTGCCACTTCAGATGCAAAAGGAAATTGCGATTGCTCTCCAAGATTTGGAGACAAAGGTTTTATAAAGGTTTTAGATGAAAAAACGTTAGCGTATCCGGAGTATAGAGGTAATGGTGTATTTGCAAGTTTGGGTAATATCTTAGAAAATCCTCATATTGGAATGGTCTTTGTTGATTTTTTTGACACCGCTGTTGGTTTGCATGTAAATGGAGCTGCTAGTAGTTATACGAATTTAGAAATTCCAGAAAAATTCGAAAATAAATTAAAGCCCTACCTAGCAAATACAACTATTGTAATAGAGCGTTGGGTTTTTATTGATATTGATGAAGCTTATATCCATTGTTCAAAACATGTTCCTAAACTAAAAAAGATACATAGACCAATTGCTTGGGGTACAGATGATAACAAAGCAAAACAAACCGAGCATTTTATGGTTTAGATTTCTCAAAACTATTTACCGCTTTTAATGGAGGAAGACCGTTTTGAAGTGTTTTCTTTACTATAGAATCTTTTTTATTCATTTTATACTTTTTCTTTTTCTTGGAATTTGATTTGGTTGTAATAATTATTAACCCTCCATTATCAATATAAGTGTATTGTTTTATTTCATCTATGTCTCTTAAGACCTTTAGAGATTCTACGTTATTGAAATCTACGTCTTTAATCGGTTTTAATTTACCATCAACAAAAATTAAAGGTTCTTTACCATATAGTGATAACTCATTATTTCTATCTTTTATATTCTCTTCCATATCTTTTGTTGCAATTTTTTCTGCGTTTTCAGGTTTGAAATATTTACCTATAAATACTATTTTTTTTGTTGTATTATTTACAATAAAAAATATGAAGGGGTGGTTAGCTTTAAAAAGTTTTGTTTTAGATTTTTTAAGATTACCTGTAATATAAATATTTGTAACACTAGCTGCTGCTGCCTTTGTTTTTTCTTCATCTATAATAATGTAGGTTTTGTGTACTATTTCTGTTAGTTGAATGTTGTTATTTTTAATAATACCAGAGAAATCTGCTTTTTTTGAAAAGGCATTTTTTAAACCTAATTTTTTTAAACTTTCTTTTAGCTTAATTGTTTTGTCTATTTTTATTTTCGGTAAATAAATATTTGTTTTTGTGTAATTTGCACTATCCAGGAGTTGAGTAAGAAAATTACTACTCAGTTTTGATTCTACTTTTTTTAGGCCGAATAATTTTTTTGGTAAGATTACGCAGAAAGACAAATCTGTATTCTTGTATGGCTTTGCAATAAATTGAAGTTCTTTATTTTCAAAGTATTTTACACTTTCTGTTAAATTCATTAAATCAACTTTGTATTGTTCTTCTTTTTCTGAAAAGAACACAGCAGGTTTTGTAAGTTCTTTATTAAACTTCATTAACCACTCTCCCTTAAAGTAAA
>Ga0209653_1001366_pt1 | contig 19742 bp, 16 predicted proteins | sample SaaInl6LU_22_DNA_FD_184644 | JGI IMG/M metagenome (GOLD analysis project Ga0209653, IMG submission 184644) | Marine microbial communities from expanding oxygen minimum zones in the Saanich Inlet - ESP_116LU_22_DNA (SPAdes) (version 2) | ecosystem: Environmental > Aquatic > Marine > Intertidal...
CTCTCCTTCTATCAAAAAGAAATAACCTCCATTTTTTACAGCATAATCTATCGTTTTATTTTCATCTAGGTCAGACAAATACAGATATGCTTGTTGATGAACTAGTAGAGAACCCGCAATTGGATTACTTCTTGGAGATACAATAGGTTGCAATTTATTTTTTCTTTCTGACTTATCGAATTTTTTTTGATCGTAAAAAGGAGTTACATCATCTTGATCTGGGATAATCCAAAGTTGCAAAAAATTGGTTTCTTCAGTGCTACTATCGTTAAACTCTGAGTGAGTTATTCCAGTACCTGCACTCATTACTTGAATTTCTCCAACTTCAATAGCCCGTTTGTTTTCCATACTATCTTTATGAGATAAAGCTCCTGTGATTGGTACAGAAATGATTTCCATATTTTTATGAGGATGCGTACCAAACCCCATTTTTGGTTGTACAATATCATCGTTTAGCACACGTAATGCTCCAAAATTCATTCGTTCTGGGTTGTAATAACGTGCAAAACTGAATGTGTGATAAGATTGTAACCAACCATGGTTTGCAAAGCCTCTGCTCTCTGATTTGTGAATTATTTTTTTCATTGTAAACATATTTATAACCGTAGAGTTGATGTAAGGTTTTTTTATTTTTTTTTAATAATTAATTATTAACATGTCATCATACTTAAACAAGACGTTTTAATAGCAATTAATACAACACAATGATTTCTTAAAAGCTAACCACTAAAACCTAATACAAATACCCCATTTTACCTTGTTGATAATCGCGCATTGCTTCTAAAATTTCAGTTTGCGTATTCATTACGTAAGGTCCATACTTTGCTATCTTTTCATTGAAAGGCTCTCCTGAAAGAATTAGCAACGTACTTTTGGTATTCGCTTTTAATTCGATTGCATTTCCTTCTTCTGTAAATGTTAATAGTTGGGTTTTCCCTTTGGTCAATGTTACGTTACCTACTTCAACTTCACCTTCTAATAGATACAATAATGAGTTTTGTTTCTCTGGAATTTCTAATTGAATAGTTCCATTTTCTTCAGCTCTTGCCGTAAAAACATTTACAGGAGTTTGAGTAATTATATTTCCTTTTATGCCTTGCTGTTCCCCTGCAATAATATTTAATTGTACTTTGTTATCTTTAGAAAAAATCTTGGGTATTTGCTCCTCTTCTAAATGTTGATAATTTGGTGTAATCATTTTTTTAGATGCTGGTAAATTCAACCAAAGCTGAATACCTTCTAATTCCCCTCCTTTATCTACAAAGGCTTTTGTTGGCTTTTCTGCATGAACAATCCCCCTACCTGCAGTTGTCCATTGTACACCTCCTGCTTTTACTATCATTTGATTTCCTAATGAATCCCTATGCAGCTGTTCCCCTTTAAAAAGTAGTGTTATCGGTTCAAAACCTCTGTGAGGATGTGGTCCTAAGTCAAAAGGATTGTTAAAAACATTAATAGCATAAGGACCATAATGGTGCAATAATAAAAATGGATCTACATTCTCTAAACCTACATTAGGCAAAGGTTGTCTTAATTGTATTGGCCCCATACTTACAAAAGGGCTATTTGACTTTTGTTGGATTTTTTTTAATTTTTTCATTTTAGCTTATTCTCTCTCCATAGGAATTAGTACTATATTTTTTATCTGATTTTATCAAGTAGATTATTTAATAGAACAGCCTCTTCTTCAGTTATTTTTTTCAAAAAAGACAAATGAGTACTCGTATCTATTGTAGAAAGTAATTCCATTCCTTTAGTAGAAATCTTTACATAAACAACTCTTCTATCATAATCACATCTCACTCTTTCTATGTAGTTTTTTTGATGTAATTTATCCATTAAACGAGTAGCATTTGGAGCTCTTTCTATCATTCTATCTTTAACCACTTGAGCTTTTACGCTTTCGTTTACACCCCGTAAAATTCTTAAGATATTATATTGCTGGGGAGAGATTCCATAGGGTTTGAAAAATTCATTTTCTATACTATTTAACCAATTAAAGGTATATTTAATGTTAATATAAGCTTTGGTTCTATTATCTATAAATTTAGAATTAATGTCTTTGGCTATATCTCCCATGATCTAATCTATATTCGCTTTTCAAATTTGTATACTTGATCTTTATCTGTTCTTTTAAATGTTTATTGTAAGATAATTTACCAACAGACTTTACCAATTGCTTAGTTTTCTTTAAACAGTGAACATCAAAATATCACATATTGGTGTTTTTTTAAACACTCAATATTAGTACAAGTATAGTGATATGCAATTTATTTTCCAAGGAAAATAATTATACTTTTTAGGAATTTGTGTTAACAATTAAATTCTAGTCGTATGTGTTGTAATAATAATATTGTTCGAGCATCAACTATGGTGTTGTTGTCAATCATTTTAAGAGCCTTATCAACTGTAACCTCTAAAACATCTACTTCCTCATTTTCATCATCTACCCCTCCTCCTAAACCTACTCTACAATTATTATTAAACTGACCAACATAAAGATAGACTTGCTCTCTCACTAAACCTGGTGATAAAAAAAGCGTAGTTACTTTTTGTAAGTTTAACACATCATAACCTATTTCTTCTTTTGCCTCTCTAATAACGCTTTCTTCAGGAGTTTCTCCATCGTCAATAGAACCCCCGCAAACTTCGTATGAAAAACCATCATTTATACCTGCGACATACATCGGCATTCTAAATTGCCTTGTTAATAGTACAGTTTTAGCGTCTTTGTTAAATAGTAAAAGCGCTACACCATCACTTTTACCATAAACTTCATGCGTTAAGTTTGCTGTTCTTCCATTTTTAAAAGTAAAATCAAAATTGATATGTTGTAATGTTCCCCAAAAATCAGAAACCACCCTTCTAGCAAGTATTTTTATTTTCTTTTTTGCTTCCATTTTAAAAATTTTTAAACCCAATTTCGTCAAAAGTTTTGGGTTAATTAAAAAAAAATACTTTTTTGCCTATTTAATTGTAATTGAGACTAGTTTTCAATTAATTTATTTTTATTTTTATCGAGTAAATTATGTCTACAATAAAATCTAAACTTCTTCTTTTAAGCATACTGTTCTCGGTAGTTACTTTAACTTTAAATGCACAGCTAAGTCAAAAGCACTACATACCCCCATTAACTTATGCTGACCAAGGAAATGCAAATCCAGAAGAACAATATATTTATATTTCTACACCAAGTTCTAGTAATGTAAGTTTTACTATTCAAGAAGTAGGTTCTAATACAACACCAGCAGTACGAACTGTTACAAAAAATAATCCTCAGGAAATCTCTATTGGTTCTGGAGATAGTCAGTTATTTGTAGCTCCTTCTTTGACAAGTAAAGTACACAAAAATAAAGGATATATTATTGAAGCTAATGGAGGACAGATTTACGTATCGATACGAGTTAGAGCAGGAGGTAGCGCACAAGCTGGAGCCTTAGTAAGTAAAGGTGCTGCTGCATTAGGGAAAACTTTTAGAGCCGGTATGTTTACTAACCAAAGTCCACAATCAAATTATTTGAATTTTATCTCTGTAATGGCTACAGAAGATAATACTGTTGTTTCTTTTAAAGATTTACCTACTGGTATTGTAGTAGAAAATTCCAGTAATGGAGCTAAGGTTCCTAATATTAGTTTAAACGAAGGAGAAAGTTATATTTTGGCTACTAATGCTCTAGATGCTGAAGAAAACAAAGACGGCCTAATTGGAACACTCATTGAATCTGACAAAGATATTGTAGTAAATACGGGTTCAGCAAATGGTAGTTTTGGTAATGGTAGAGGTAGAGACTATGGTATAGATCAAATTGTGGATGTAGCTAAAGTTGGTACTAAATACATTTTTGTTAGGGGTAGTGGATCTGATGCTTGGGAAAATGTGTTAATTGTTGCTCATGAAGATAATACTACAGTAAGTATTGGTGAAAATGCTGTTGCTGTTATTAATGCTGGGGAGTTTTATGTTATTGAAGGTAACAATTACTCTTTAGCAGAAAATATGTACGTAGAAACTTCAAAACCTGCGTTTGCTTATCAGGGTGTTGGTGGTCTAAGTGATACAGGAGAACCAAGTGAAGCAAACCAAGGTATGTTTTTTGTACCTCCTTTAAGTTGTGAAAGTAGAGGAAATGTAGACAATATTGCTCAAATTGATAGAATTGGAGGTACTACATTTAGTGGTGGTGTAACGATTGTTACCAATAAAGACGCTACAATTTTAGTAAACGAACAAGCAATTAGTAACTTTAAGCCAATTGGGCCTAATGCTGTAACAGGCAATGAAAATTATATTACGTATAAATTAACTGGACTATCAGGAAACATTAGTGTAGAAAGTAATGAAGAACTCTATTGTGCCTACTTTAACCAAAATGGAGCAGCAACATCTGGTAGCTTTTATTCTGGGTTTTTAACTGCCCCTGAAGTTAATCTTGATACTAAAATTTCAACTTTGGGTAGCTGTATACCAAATGTTACTTTAGAATCTGCTAATATTGATTTATTTGATAGTCTTCAATGGCAAATACTTAATGAATTCACAAATATATGGAACACTGTAAACACAAATAATTCTTTTAAACCTAGTACTCCAGGAAGATATCGTTTAGTGGGTAAAATAAACTGTAATCCTAATGAAGATTTTATTTCTTCAGAAATTCCTGTAAGTATTTGCCCAGATGATTTCGATGGTGACTTAATTATTGACAATATTGATATCGACTTAGATAATGATGGTATTTTAAATTATGATGAATCTTTTGGTGATGTAAACATTGATTTATCTGACACGAATAATGCTATTGCAACCAGTCCTTTAGATAATAGCAATCTAATTAATACCAGTGTTTACAACACAACAGTTGCAGGCAATTCTATTTCTGGAACAAGTTCTGGTGACTTTACCTCAACACTCATATCTGATCCGTTAACATCAGCATTATATACAATAAATTTTACACAAAATTTAAACATTGAACTTCAACAAAGTCCTATTCAAAACCATGTGATTAGCCAAGAGGAATATTTTATCATAAAAATTGGGCCTAACGATAAAAACATCACTTTATTAGATCCTGATGACCAATTACTTGTAAATACAAGTTTTGATTTAAACCAACAATTTTCTAGTGGAATAAAAAACATTTCAGCTTCAGAAATTTGGTTTAAATATAAAACTAACGTAGATGCTGGTAATAGTACTTTTAAATTTGTAGCCAATACAGTTAATCAAATTATCTTTGAACATAAATCCAATGGCATTACTTCAAATTCTACCTTTAATGGTACTATAAAAATTACTTGTTTTGCAAAAGATTCTGATGGAGATGGAATTGAAGATGCTTTTGATAACGATTCTGATAATGATGGTATTCCAGATTTTTTTGAATCGATTGCTATTTCTAATGTTTCTTTAAGTAATTCAGATGCTAACGAAGATGGGTTAGATGATGTTTTTGAAACAAACTCACCAAATCAAGATACCGATAATGATGGTGTTCCTAATTATTTGGATTTAGATGCTGATAACGATGGTATTTACGATTTGATAGAAGCTGGTTTGAATAGCAGTTTTGATAGAAATAACGATGGAATTATAGATGACGCCAATACAAATTCTGGAACAAATGGTTTGTACAATCCCTTAGAAAATACTGTAGATTCTAGAGAAATAAACTATACGATTAACAATTCAGATGCAAACACAGAAGTAGAAACAAACAGAGATAATTTATTTGATTTTGTTGATTTAGATGCTGATGGAGACGATTGTTTTGATGTTGTTGAAGCAGGTTTTACAGGAACTGGTTCTGGACTTTTAGCACCTAACCCACGTGATGTTAGTGCTAACGGAAAAGTAAACAATTCAGATGGTTACACAGCACCAAATAAAAATTATAGTACAAGTGCACCAATTATATTAAACACCCCTTTTGAAAATTTTGTAGTTTGTGAGAGTAGTGTAGATGTTATTTCTATTGATTCTAATGCAGATCGTTTTTTATGGCAGGTTTCTAATGATAGTGGTGTTAATTTTACAACAATTATAGATGATGCCACATACACTATCAATCAAAATAGTTTAACTATTTATAATATCCCTGTTGGTTTTAACAATAATATTTATAAAGTAATTTTAGAAAAAGACGGTAATTCTTGTTCAAAAGAACACACTGCGACATTAACCGTAAATGAAGTACCAACTCCAAATTCTATTACTCTAATTAATGAGTGTGCCTCAAATCCTAATACTGCAACAGTAAATCTATCTAACGCAGAAATAAACATTATAAATGATCCAAAAAATTACGATTTTACTTACTTTGTAAGTAAAACAGATGCTATGGTTCCCAGTAACCAACTCACTAAAGAAGAATATCAGACTTACGATCTTACTGTTAATGTATCTAGAAATGCTTGGGTAAGAACTACAGATAAAACTACAGGATGTTCAGCAATATCAGAAATTCAAGCTATAGCCACATTTACCCCAAATATTAATTTTAACGACACTATTGTAACTTGTGATGATAAGTTTTTTGTTGATAAAAATGGAAACAAAATAAACTCAGATAAAGATGGGATAAGCAGTTTTGATTTTACAGAAGTAGCAAACACAATTTTAGATGAAATTACTACTAAACAACCCAATTTAAAACGTAATGATTTAGAGATTATGTTTTTTGAAAATGAACCAGATAGAGATGCAACAACACATAATATTACTATAGATAATTACAGAAATTCTATTAGAGACAAGCAAAAAATTTATATAAGAATTAATAATAAAAATAACAACGACTGTGAAGGTATTGGAGAATTCCCCATACAAGTAAATCCATTACCTGAGTTTAAAGTTACTGGAGAAGCTCCAGACAAACCTCAATTACTATGTTTAAATGATTTTTCTATTAACTTAGAAGTTGAAATCCCTAAGGCTAATGACTATACGTATATATGGACAAATGAAAATGAAGAGGAAATTGGTACAGGAAATAATGTTGATGTTTTTGCTGGAGGTAATTACACTGTTACTGCAACAATCGTTACAACAGGATGTACTCGAAGCAGAACAATAACAGTAGAAGAATCAGATCTAGTTACTTTAAATAATAGCTTTATAACCATAAACGACAATCTAGTAAATCCATCTGAAAATAATTTATCCATTTTAATAGATGTTACCAAAATTGGTTTAATTGCAGACGACTATTTGTATGCTCTTGCAAGAGAAGATGATACTATTGTTTATGAATACCAAGAAGAACCAGCATTTGAAAATCTAGACGGTAATATTTATAAAGTACTTATAGAAAATAAAGATGGTTGTGGAAATTCTGAGGCTTTAATTTCTATTGTCGAAATTCCTAAATTTTTTACTCCTAATAATGATGGTAAAAATGATACTTGGAATGTTAAAGGAGTTTCACCCTCTTTTTACTCAATCATAGATGTAAAAATATTTAATCGTTTTGGAAAACTAATCAATATCATAACGAAAATCGACAACGGTTGGGATGGAACTTATAACGGAGTATCGCTTCCAGAAGACGACTACTGGTATACTATAACTTTAATACCAGTAGATACTTCAAAACAACCATTTCAGAAAACTGGACATTTTTCGTTAATTAAAAGTAATTAAATTCAATTTTAATTTTTAAGATATATTAATTTTACGGAAATTCATTGTATTTATAAGTAACTTAAAAGAATTCCAAAAGAATATTCCTTAATTTTGTTCCATAAATATTTATTTTATGGATTTGAACTTCAATAAAAATGAAGATGCAAATAGATTATTAGCCTCAGAGTTACGAAAACGTTTTGTGAAAATTAAATTAGGGGGTGGACAAAAAAAGATTGATAAACTTCACAGAAAAGGAAAACTTACAGCAAGAGAACGTATTGATTATTTATTGGATAGCAATAAAAAATCAATAGAAATTGGAGGTTTTGCTGGTGAAGGCATGTATCAAGAACATGGTGGATGTCCTTCTGGAGGCGTTGTTGTTAAAATTGGGTACATCAAAGGAAAGCAAAGTATTGTTGTTGCTAATGATGCTACGGTTAAAGCAGGTGCTTGGTTTCCAATTACTGGTAAAAAAAACTTAAGAGCTCAAGAAATTGCCATAGAAAATAAATTACCAATCATTTACCTGGTAGATTCTGCAGGAGTATATCTGCCAATGCAAGATGAAATTTTTCCGGACAAAGAACATTTTGGTAGAATTTTTAGAAATAATGCCATAATGAGTAGTATAGGGATCACCCAAATCGCTGCTGTTATGGGGAGTTGCGTTGCTGGTGGTGCTTACTTACCAATTATGAGTGATGAAGCATTAATTGTAGATAAAACTGCTAGTATTTTTTTAGCAGGAAGTTACTTGGTAAAAGCTGCCATTGGCGAAAGTATTGATAATGAAACTTTAGGTGGAGCTACAACACATTGCGAAATTTCTGGTGTAACTGATTATAAAGCCAAAGACGACAAGGATGCTCTTGATAAAATAAAATTTATTGTAGATAAAATTGGTGATTATAACAAAGCTGGTTTCAGTAAAACAACAGCTTTTTCTCCAAAGAAAAAAGAAGAAGAGATTTTTGGAATTTTACCCAAAGCTAGAAATGAGCAATATGACATGCTTGAAATTATTGAGAGGCTGGTAGACAATTCTGAATTTGAGCAATACAAAGAAAACTATGGAAAAACTATAATTACAGGTTATGCACGAATAGATGGCTGGGCTGTAGGTATTGTTGCGAACCAACGAAAATTGGTAAAAACTAAAAAAGGAGAAATGCAATTTGGTGGAGTGATTTACAATGATTCTGCCGACAAAGCAACACGTTTTATTGCAAATTGTAATCAGAAAAAAATTCCACTAGTTTTTTTACAAGATGTTACTGGTTTCATGGTAGGGAGCAAATCTGAACATGGAGGTATTATTAAAGATGGAGCCAAAATGGTAAACGCAATGAGTAACTCTGTAGTACCTAAATTTACCATTATTATTGGTAATTCTTATGGCGCAGGTAATTACGCAATGTGTGGAAAAGCTTTTGATCCCAACTTAATTGTGGCTTGGCCTAGTGCAGAATTAGCCGTTATGAGTGGAAATTCTGCTGCGAAAGTATTGCTACAAATAGAAACAGTTGCTTTAAAGAAAAAAGGAACGCCAATAACACCTGAAACTGAAAAGGAATTGTTTGAAAAAATCAAACACAAATACGATAAACAAATTTCACCATATTATGCTGCTGCAAGACTTTGGACAGATGCCATTATCAATCCTTTAGAAACAAGAACATGGATTTCTATGGGCATTGAAGCAGCAAATCATGCACCTATTGAAAAAAAATTTAATATGGGTGTACTACAAGTGTAGGAGATAATTTGTATTGTATTTTTTACTTGAGAATATTTTTACCTTATAATTTAAAAGTACAGATACCTTCACTTGCATTTTAACTTTAGAAAAACTCAGTTAAAAATTTAGTATCACTAGGTTTATTAAAGAACGTGCTAAATTAATATTCTAAAAATACGAATGCTTACTCAGTTTGCCAAAATGCATTAAATGTAAAGACCAATACAATTAAAGAGTGTATTGAGTTCTTGTAAAAGCATCTCAAACTGTCTTGATATTATTGTAATTACTGCAATCATAACATAAAACTCTTTACTAACGCAGTACTATATTTTGAAAAGACCTATACTTTTTAGGCTTGCAACTAAATGACATTTGAAATAAACTTTATTCGAAAGCTATAAAAGAGATTTAAGCTAACAAAACGCAAGCAACTGATATTTTTACAATTAAATCATTAAAAAACACCAAGCAGTCTTTTGATTAGCTTGACTCAGAAAACACATTTTTAAAATTATTGTAATACCTGGCTTTTATAATTTTTATTCTACACTGATTTTGTAAAACTGTTTTCAAAGTTTTACATTTGTAGGCATTCAAAAAAACAAGAAATGGGTAGAGCATTTGAATTTAGAAAAGCAAGGAAAATGAAACGTTGGTCTGCCATGGCCAAAACATTTACTAGAATTGGTAAAGATATTGTAATGGCAGTAAAAGAAGGAGGTGCAAACCCAGATACTAATGCTCGTTTGCGTGCTGTAATTCAAAATGCAAAGGCAGCCAACATGCCTAAAGACAATGTTGAACGAGCTATAAAAAAAGCTTCTGATAAGAATACTGAAAATTACAAAGAAGTGTTATTTGAAGGTTATGCTCCTCATGGAGTTGCAATTTTAATAGAGACTGCAACTAATAACAACAATAGAACGGTAGCTAATGTAAGAGCCGCTTTTAATAAATGTGATGGCAACTTAGGAACCTCGGGGTCTGTTGTATTTATGTTTGACCACACCTGTAACTTTACGGTTAGAAAAGGCAATATAGAAGATTTAGAAGAGCTAGAGTTAGAATTAATTGATTTTGAAGTAGAAGAGGTTTTTGATGATGAGGAGGGGGTAATTATTTATGCACCTTTTGAACAATTTGGGGCTTTACAAAGTTATTTTGAAACAAATGGTATTGAAATTATTTCTTCTGGCTTTGAAAGAATACCAACGACGACGACGACACTTTCTGAAGCAGAACAAGCAGATGTAGACAAATTATTAGAACGTTTAGAAGAAGACGATGATGTACAAAATGTTTATCATTCTATGAAAGCATAACCATCTTTTACCGATTTGTAATCGTTTGACTTATTTTTCATATATCTTGTAAGAGAATAAATTATTATCTTATGTTGATATAAAAGGTAGAATTGAAATCGTGTTATTTTTAAAAAAAATAATGTACAACCTACTTATTATTTAAACCAATTTATAAAGTACACGTAAAATGGATAATTTTTTCTATAAGAAATTTCAAAAAAAAACAGATCAAGAATTAAAAGACGTCCTTATTGAAGAAGAAAAATATACTTCTGAAGCCGTTACTGCAGCGTACGTGATTTTAAGAAAAAGAAATGTAAATCTAGCAGATTTTAGTGGTATCGAGACCGAAATTAATGCGCAACAAAATGAGATAAATAGCTCCCAAGAAGTTCATACTGAGAAGAAGAGTATCCTTGATTCAAAACGTCCCGAACTTTTTTCAAAAAAAACAATCTTAGGTTTTTCAATATTCTTCTCTACTATTTTTGGTGTTGCACTAATGATGATTAATATGCAGGGAATTAAAAGTCAAAAAGGAAAAAAACAAGTGTTACTTTTTGGAATTGCTTACTTCCTTTTTACGATCACTATTGCTCCGCTTTTTAAAACAAGCTTTTCTTTATTAGCGTTATTATTAAACGTGTTAGGTGCTACAATCTTAAATGAATATTTCTGGAATACATTTATAGGAAAAAACGTCGTTTATAAAAAAAGAAATTGGTTAAAACCTGGATTACTATCTTTGTTAATTACTTCGATTCTTATTGGAATACTTTTACGTTCTCTTTAAACAGTTTATGCAACTTTAAACGTTTACTTTCTCTTTTAATTAAAATAAGTAATTGAAGGAAACCTTAGTGAATTCAAGAAGAAAAAATTCGAAATTAATATTATTTTTAAAGTATGTTTTTTATTACGTAACTTGTAATAAATTTTAGTCGTACTATCAAACAAACCTGAATTTATGAAGCAAAATTCTTTTACAAATAAAGTTCTTACACTTACTTTTTCATTTTTTTTATTGTTTTCTGTAATTTTTATCAATGCACAAGAAAAAACAACCATTTTTGATATTGCAAGAAAAGGAACACTAACACAATTAAAAAAAGCACATTTAGCTGACGCTAGTATTATCAATAGAATTAATAACGAAGGTTATGCTCCCCTAACCTTAGCTTGCTATTACAACAATAATGAAGTTGCCAAATATTTAATTGAACATTCTGAAGAAATCGATTCTAACAGTGGATATGGAACTCCATTAATGGCTGCCACAGTTAAAAAAAACAGCGAATTGATTCAATTACTCTTAAAAAAGGGTGCAGACCCAAATAAAACTGATGCAAACGGTTCAACAGCCTTACATTATGCTGTAATTTTTAATTTTAAAGATATTGTAGAACTACTTGTTAATGCAAATGCAAGTAGTACTTTAAAAGATAATAGAGAAAAAACAGCCTTTGACTACGCTAAAATTACCAATAACAAAAAAATTATAGAACTACTAAAATCATAACATATGAGAATAGCTATACTCTTGCTAATGAGCATATTTACTTTGAATGGAATTGCACAAAATTCATTTACAACAGGTGAACAAACCCTACTTAATAATTTAAAAGCCAAAATTGATATTAATGGCAACACCAATACAACAACACTAACGTTAAAAGGCCCTGCTAATGCTTGGTTTTCTATTGGTTTTGGAGGTGCAACTATGTACTCTGGCGCAGATATTTTTAGAACAAACGGGTCTACAATTGTAGATGCAAAAACAACTTCATATGCTTTACCCTCTGCTGATAGTAGTCAAGATTGGACACTAATTTCAAATACCGTTTCTGGAAATACAAGAACAATTATTGCTACGAGACCAAATGATACAGGAGATCTAAATGATTATGTATTTAATCAAAATACAGGATACATACCTGTTATGTATGCTCACGGAAGTTCAACATCATATAGCAACCATGGTAGAAATAACAGAGGCGCAACAACACTAGGTGTTACTTTAGATACAAAAAAAAGCCAGCTTTTAAATTTCGATGTTTCTCCTAATCCGTCTTCTAATCTGATTAGTGTAACATTGCCCTCTGAAACAAATTCAGCTAAGTTGTCAATTTTTGATATTACGGGTAGGTTGTTAAAAATTACAACTATAACTTTAAATCATAAAACTATTGACACAAGTAACCTTGCAACAGGAACCTATTTAATTAAAGTAAGCTCCAAAAATAAAATAGGAACGGTTCGTTTTATAAAAAAATAGAATGTTTTTGACTATAAAGAGTAAAACCTCATAAACTTTTATTTTGTGAGTTTTTTTATTTACGCTCTTAAAATATTTTTACCAACAGCACAACTTAAACATTTTTTACAAGAACAATATTCATTTTTTAATTGCAGTAGTGCTTGAGTATCAAAGGCATTTTTTGATTCAATTCCTAAAGAAGTAAATTTTTTTACGATACTATTCTTTTCTGGACGAATATCTTCTAGTAAATCTAAATATTCGTTTTCAAAAATTTCTCCTCTAATTTTTTGGTAGCTAAATTTTACAGGAATAATTGTATTTATCAGAACCAAATCTACAAAAGCAGTTGAAATATGCTTTAGAGACTTTTTAGGAGAAATTTTTTCAAACGTAAAATGATTTTTCCAAAAAAAATCGAGTTCAACTTTAAAAAAATTATAAAATTCTTTTTTAGTTTGCAACCCTAGTAATGCTAAAAAAGGATGTTCGTACTTATGATATAGTGCTACTAATTGTGCAATTCTAATTGTTGGAAAGTTTGTTGGCCTCATTCTAAAAAAAGAAAAATGCTCTTTGGCTATTGGTACTAAATTGAACTTAGCCTGTAAAAATTCGTATTCTTTTTGCAGTTGGCTGTAGTAAGATTCTTCTACAACTCCTCCTAAAAAACCAGCTTGCCCAAAAAGTAAAGCTGCTAACTGAAGTGAATTACCTCTTACTTTTTTTAAAATCTTAAAATCAAACGAGTTTGCCAATTGTAAAAAAGCAACTCCATTAATTTTCAACCCAAAATTTTTACACAACAGTGCAAAAAGTGTTGCTTCAAAATCCACATTTCTTTGTGCTAAAATTAGTTGAATTTCAGTGGCTTTTTTTTCTAACCTTTCAAAAAACAAACGTTCTTTCCAATGCTCAAAAACCAAAGCAGAAGTAGTATTAATTTCATTTTCACAAGGAATCCAAGTAGCGTTAAGTTTCAGTAACTCATCATAACGTTTCAACAAGTCGTAATCAACTTTATCTTTTAAGGTTAACGTTGGTAAAATTAGATTACTCTTTGTGTAGATTAAGACATCTTCTTCCCAAACAACATGTAAAATTACGGCATCATATTTTGCATCTGTCTCATGGTGATGAACATACCAATCTGAAGCATTGATATGAATTTCTATATTGCCAAACCACTCTTGTCCATCTATCCTTAAGGAAGCATCTAAAAAATCTGGACCCGAATTAAAATTATGAGATCCAAATTTTAAAATTTCAAGAGACTCGTTTTTTGTAGTTTTTAAGTTGGTACATGGAAATAGGTTATGTTTCCACACATAATGTAAAAAATCCTCTTTCATAGCGAGTAACAAGATACAAAAACTAAAATATAAGTTAATTTATCATACTATAATAGTTATTAAATCTGTTACTTAGTATTTTTGTAACTTTAAATAAACTTATGAATATTATAGAGAAATTAGAATGGCGTTATGCCACTAAAAAGTTTGATAAGACTAAAGAAATAGCAAGTAAGAAAATTGACATACTTAAAAAAGCATTTAATTTAACAGCTACCTCCTATGGTCTACAACCCATAAAATTACTTATAGTACAAAATAAAAAAGTTCAACAACAACTAGTTGAGCATAGTTTTAACCAACAGCAGGTTATAGAAGCATCTCACCTATTAATCATTTGTGTACCAAAGAAGTTTACTTCTAAAGCTGTAGATAATTATTTTAAATTGGTGAAAGAAATTCGCAATACTCCTGACGAAGTTACACAGCCTTTTAAAGATTATATGAAAGCTGATATTGAAAAACAAAACGAAGATTTCCTATTTCAATGGAATAAAAATCAAGCATACATAGCTTTAGGAAATCTACTTACTGTTTGTGCTGTGGAAGGTATCGATTCTTGCCCAATGGAAGGTTTTGTTCCAGAAAAATATGATCAGGTGTTGAACTTAAATGACAAGAACCTAACAGCTGTATTAGCACTTCCGATAGGTTATAGAGCAGAAGATGATTTTATGAAAACACAAAGAAAAGTACGTAAACCAATTGATGAAGTAGTTCTAGAGATAAAATAATTATGAGCACTGAAGTTAGAAATCTAGCCCCTAATACACTTTGGAATCATTTCGCAGATTTAAATGCTGTGCCTCGTCCATCAAAAAAAGAAGAACGTGTTATTCAGTTTATCATAGACTTTGCAAAAAAATTACAATTAGAACATACAACTGATAACATCGGAAATATTATTGTTAAAAAACCAGCTACAAAAGGTTTAGAAAACCGAAAAAAAGTTATTCTTCAGAGCCATTTAGATATGGTACATCAAAAAAACAATGATACTATTTTCGACTTTGAAACTCAAGGTATTGAAATGTACATCAAAGAAGGTTGGGTTACTGCAAATGGAACAACATTAGGAGCAGACAATGGTGTTGGTGTTGCCGCAATTATGGCTGTATTATCCTCCAAAGATATTGAGCATCCAGCACTAGAGGCTTTATTTACTGTTGATGAAGAAACTGGAATGACAGGGGCATTGGGCCTACAACCCAATATATTAAAAGGAGAAATCTTGCTAAATTTAGATACAGAAGAAGACGATGAGATTGGCATAGGTTGTGCCGGTGGTATAGATATTACTGCTTCAAAAAAATACACTGAAGAAGAAACTCCAAAAGATAACATAGCATTTACGATTAAGATAAAAGGGCTTCAAGGCGGGCATTCAGGGATGGAAATTCACAAAGGATTGGCAAACGCTAACAAATTAATGAATAGAATCCTATATGCTTTACATAAATCTATCGATTTAAGGATTTCTTCAATTTTGGGAGGAAGTTTACGCAATGCGATTCCAAGGGAAAGCATTACAACTTTTACAATTCCTAAACGAGACAAAACTACCTTAAAGCGCACTGCCAAAGAAGTTATCAACAAACTGAAAAGCGAATATTTAACACTAGAACCCAATTTTTCTGTTGAAATTTTGGAAACCGAACTTCCCAAAACCATCTTAAACAGTGCATTTCAATATAAATTACTACTAGCATTGTACAGTGCTACAAATGGAGTATTCAAAATGCATCCTAGTATCAATAATTTGGTTGAAACTTCTAATAATATTTCAAAAGTAGTTGTGCGCAATGGAAATGCTTTAATAGAATGTTTAGCTAGGTCTTCAAGCGAATCTGGAAAACAGGACATTACAAACACTCTAGAAGCTTGTTTTAAATTAGCAAAGTTTACTGTTTCTCTTTCAGGAGAATATCCTGGCTGGCAGCCTAATTTACAATCTAAAATTGTAAAAAAAATGACAACTATATATAGAGATTTATTTAACACAACTCCAAATGTTGCTGTATGCCATGCAGGTTTAGAATGCGGAATTTTAGGTAAAAATTACCCCAATATAGATATGGTTTCTTTTGGGCCAACCATAAAAGGAGCTCATTCTCCAGATGAAAGTGTAAGCATCTCTTCAACTCAAAAGTTTTGGAAGTTTTTTATTGAAATTTTAAAGAACATTCCAGAAAAGTAAACAAAATCACTTTTCTAAAAGAGGATACTTAAATGAATAGTTTAGGAAAAGTTACTCTTCTACAATTTTGTTAGTTTGTTAACATCTTAAATTTCAAAAACTCGTAAAAAAATGTAATTTTACCTACACAAATTATTTTATTTAATGGGTAAAATTATTGCTATAGCAAATCAAAAAGGTGGTGTTGGTAAAACTACGACAAGTGTTAACTTAGCTGCTGCTTTAGGTGTTTTAGAGAAAAAAGTATTGTTAATTGACGCTGATCCTCAGGCAAATGCAACTTCTGGGTTAGGAGTAAATGTAGAAGAAGTGGCTATTGGTTCTTATCAAGTTTTAGAACATACAGCAACTGCTAACGAAGCTATTGTAATAACAGATTCTCCTAACGTCTCTATAATTCCTGCACATATTGATCTTGTTGCCATAGAAATTGAATTGGTAGATAAACAAGAAAGAGAATACATGCTTAAAAAAGCGTTAAAGAATATAAAAGATAATTTTGATTACATTGTAATTGATTGTGCGCCCTCTTTAGGACTAATTACATTAAATGCTTTAGTTGCGTCAGATGCTGTAATCATACCTATTCAGTGCGAGTATTTTGCTCTAGAAGGTTTAGGAAAACTTTTAAACACAATCAAAAGCGTACAAAATCTTCATAATCCAGATTTAGATATTGAAGGATTATTATTAACCATGTTCGATTCTCGTTTACGCTTGTCTAATCAAGTAGTAGATGAAGTTAGAAAACATTTTTCTAGCATGGTTTTTGACACTATTATTAGACGAAACACACGTTTAGGGGAAGCGCCTAGTTATGGCGAAAGTATTATTTCTTACGATGCAACGAGTAAAGGTGCTATAAATTACATAAATTTGGCGCATGAACTCTTAAAAAAGAATTCGTAAATGGCAAAAGCAACTAAAAAACAAGCATTAGGTAGAGGATTGTCTGCTTTATTACAAGATCCTTCATCAAAATTAACTCAAGAAAAAGATGCTGAAAAAGTAGTAGGTAACGTAATTGAGCTTCCTTTAGATACGATAAATGTAAACCCTTTTCAGCCAAGAACATATTTTAATGAAGAAGCTTTACGTGAATTGGCAGGTTCTATTAAAGAATTAGGGGTAATTCAACCTATTACAGTTCGAAAATTATCAGAAAACCAATTTCAATTGGTTTCTGGAGAAAGACGTTTTAGAGCTTCTAAATTAATTGGCAACACAACAATTCCTGCTTATATAAGAATCGCTAACGACCAAGAAATGCTAGAAATGGCATTGGTTGAAAATATACAGCGAAAAAATTTAGATCCAATAGAAATTTCGTTATCATACCAACGTTTGATTGACGAAATTCAATTAACCCAAGAAGAATTAAGCATTCGAGTTGGAAAAAAACGTTCTACAGTTACTAACTATTTACGTTTGTTAAAATTAGACCCAATTTTACAAACAGGAATGCGAGACGGCTTTATATCCATGGGACATGGGCGAGCAATGATTAATGTAGAAAACACAGAAGATCAATTGGCTATTTATGAGAAGATTTTAAGAGAAAAATTATCCGTTCGTCAAACGGAAGATCTAGTTAAGAGTCTGAAAAAAGGTAAGTTATCAAAATCTAAAAAGAAATCTGTTCCTCCTTTTGTGAAAAATAGTATCAAAGATTTAGGAAGCTTTTTTGGTCATAAAGTTCAAATATCCTCTAGTGCTAATGGTAAAGGAAAAATTGTAATACCTTTTCATTCTGAAGAAGATTTTAATCGCATAAAAAACCTTCTAAAATAAGTGTTTTCCACAAAAAGTACATTCGTTTTTATGTGTTGTTTTTCTTGCTTAGCAACATTGGGTCAAAAAGAAGTTAATACACGCTCTAACGTTGCGATAACACAAGAAACCCCTATTTTAAAAAAGAAAAGTTTGTTGGGCCGAGTATTCGCAAAAAGAGAACGTAGCTACAATCCTTTAGCACCCTCTAAAGCTGCTTTTTTTTCGACTATATTACCAGGAATGGGACAAGTGTATAATAGAAAATACTGGAAAACACCAATCGTTTGGGCTGGTTTAGCAATACCAACTTATTACTACTTACAAAACAACAAGGATTACAAAAGAGCTAGAAAAGAATTTCGATTGCGAAATCTTGGATTAAAGCAACAAGAAACTGGTAGCTTTGGATTTTCTACACTTTCTGATCAAACTTTAGAAAGAGCACAATCGCAGTTAAAAGAAAATAGAGAACTATCTTTGCTTTCTTTTGTAATCGTATATGTATTACAAATTGCAGAAGCAAGTGTAAATGCACATTTACTTCAATTTGAAACTAATGATAACTTATCTGTTAAACCTACTGTAATTCCAGATCCTTTACGGTTTGATGCACCAGCAGTTGGTTTAACGCTAAAATATAATTTTTAAAAAATGAAAATCGCATTATTAGGCTATGGAAGAATGGGTAAAGAAATTGAAAAAATTGCCATTTCTAGAGGTCATGAAATTGTTATAAAAAAAGACGCTGGAGATATCGTAGATATAAATTTAGCAGACGTTGCCATCGACTTTAGCATACCTAGCTCTGCTTTCGAAAATATTACAGATTGTATGAAAAATAAAGTTCCTGTAATATGTGGAACAACAGGGTGGTTAGATAAATATGAAGAAGCCATCTCTTTTTGTAAAGAAAACAACAGTGCTTTCTTATATGCTTCTAATTTTAGTTTAGGGGTAAATATCTTTTTTGAATTAAATAAGCAACTAGCTAAATTGATGAGTGGTGTAGAAGATTACACCATTGAAATGGAAGAAATCCATCATACAAAAAAATTAGATGCACCAAGTGGAACTGCTATTACCATTGCAGAAGGAATTATAGAGAATACTGCTAAAAAAGATTGGGAATTAGGAGACAAAGCTGCTGAAGAAAATATCCCCATTGTAGCCAAAAGAATTCCAGATGTACCTGGTACACATACCGTTTGGTATAACTCTGAAGTAGATGCTATAGAAATAAAACATACAGCACACAATAGAAAAGGATTTGCTTTAGGTGCTGTAATTGCTGCAGAATGGATTGCCGACAAAAAAGGGATCTTCTCTATGAAAGACGTATTAAATATTTCATAAAAGCGTAATTTTTTTTTTCTATTTTGCAATTTATTAAGAAAACAGATTCTTACAAATTAGTAAGAATATAAAACATATTGGTATGACGTTTACACAGTGGTTACTTTTTTTTGTAGCTGTACAAATCATTCATTT